>MDTE01124748.1_pt1 | contig 36189 bp, 35 predicted proteins | sample 811231 | NCBI WGS metagenome assembly MDTE01 (sample SAMN05326651, study PRJNA326480) | marine metagenome | isolation source: seawater | place: Indian Ocean: Red Sea | collected 2010 | reverse complement strand
TTATTATCTAGTATATCAAGTAATGAATTTGGAACAATTGATTCCCACTTATTACAACTCGGACAATTCCAATTTAAAGTTTTCGTTTTATATCCGCAATTACTACATATAAATCCTAAATGATGTAAATTTAGTGCATTAAATGATTCTGCAATGTTCAATGTGAGATCTGTTTCTTCATCCGGAGATAAAAGTTGAATCCTAGTAAGATTAATTATGAATTTGTTTAAATTGCTTGTTTTCTCATATTTACTAGCATAAAATTCTGCAGATTCTTTATTGTTTTGATGATACAAATATATATAAATTTCTGGTAAAAAATCTAAATTATCATTCTTTGTAATTCTCTCTATAATATTATTTATAAAATCTTCATTATTCAAATGCTTTGCTATATCTAGAATTTTAGTAATAACAAAGAAACTAAATTTTACATCTTGATTGATGATATCTAAATAATATTCAATGGATGTCTTCATATCATTATTTAGATTATTTTCAGCTAATTGAATATTTGCTCTTATACATTGTGGATTTATTTTCAATGCTTTTTTTGATATAGCAATCGCTCTATCAATTTCGTTAGCCGATAAATACACATCAGATTTTTCACAATGATATTGTGCAATCAAAGTATCAATTGTTATTTCGTTGTATTTATCTACTCCTAAATTTTTTGCAAAATCTATTGCCCTATCCCAATCTTTAATCAATTCATATATTAATAATAAATATTCAAGCGAAGATTGTCGGTATGTTTTATTCTCTGATAAGTCTTTAAAAATTTTCTCTGATCTATCATAAAGTCCAGCTGAAAAAAAGTCTCTTGCCAATTCATAATTTGCTTGATTTTTTAATTCTTGTTCCAATGTCGGTCTAGATAATAAATTTTGATGAATTAATATAGCTTTATCAAATTCACCACGCCTTCTATATAATCCACCTAATGCTAGATGGGTTTCTATTGTAGAACTATCAACTTCTATTAATGCAGTAAAAATTTTAAGAGCTTTCTCTTCCTCATTACTTAACAAGTAATTGAGACCTCTATAATATTCAGCATTTAAAACAGTTTTAGTTCTTTTGTTTTCTGGCTTTCTATATATATATGCTATTGATAATAAAAATATTATTAAGAGTACAATTATTATATTTGTCATTATCTATCTTCTCTGAGCGGACTTTTCCTCAGATTATCAATCTCATCTTCCTTAATTTTATTACTCTTTCTTAAATTTATATTTTCATGCTTATGTTTGACGTATGCTGATAAGAAAAATAGAAGAGTTAGTAAACAACCTATAAAAAAACTGATTAATAAGAAAAATGGTAATGGAGCTGTATATGTAACAAAATGTAGATCTACCTGAACATCACTAGTATTTAAAGTTGATATAGTTACAGACATACCAATTATTGCAATTGTTAGAATAAATATTAAAAATCTAAACATAATAATACCTTATTGTAATATATATATAACAGATGAGAAGAGGTTAATTTTTATTATTTACTCTTTTTTTGAGTTCTTTGCTAGGTTTAAAATGAACTGTAAATCTTTTTTGTAGAGCAACAGATTCTCCTGTTTTAGGATTCCTAGCAGTTCTGGAATTGTGTTCATGAAGAGAGAAAGTTCCAAATCCTCTGATTTCAATTCTTTCTCCAGAATATAATGATTTTGACATATAATCTAATATTTTTCTTACAGAAAATTCTACATCTGATTTATTATACGATTTATGTCTTTTTGATAAATTAGATATTAGTTCTGATTTATTAAGGTTCATTTATTTTATTAACAAAACGACTTTTTTATTTTTTTTGTCAAAAGATTTGACTAAACATGAAATTTCATCTTGTGTTTTATACAAATCTTTCTCTAAAGCTTCTTTTAACTCTTTTTGTGTTAATTTTAATAATCCAATATTAAGATTATCAACTTTTAAGCTTACTCCTTCTTCGGATACATTTGTTATTATACATTTTATTTCATCTTGTACTTTGTATTTTTCAGTTATTTCTTTAAATTTTTCATCTATAAGTTGTTTTATTCCAAGCGAAACTCTTTCTCTCTCTGAATCAATAGATAATATAACAGTTTCAACCTTATCGCCTTTTTTATAACTTCTTAATATTTCTTCTTGATTATTACCGGCGTCGACATCTGTTATATGTATTAAACCATCAATATTTCCTTCCAATCCAATAAATATACCAAAATCAGTTACTGATTTAATTTCACTTACTAGTTTATCTCCTTTTTTATGTTTTCCTTCAAATTTAACCCAAGGATTTTCTAAACATTGTTTATAACTCAAAGAAATTCTTCTTTTCTCATTATCAATCTCTGTTACTAAGACCTCTATATCATCGCCAATAGACAAAACTTTATTAGGATTAACATTTTTGTTAGTCCAATCTAGTTCGGATGTTCTGATAAGTCCTTCTATATTATCTCCCAAGTTTATGAATACACCATAATCAGCTATATTCACAACTTTCCCCTTATACTTAGAATTAAGTTCAAATTGTTTTGATACTTTATCCCACGGATCATCTCCTAATTGTTTCATTCCTAAACTAACTCTATTTTTTTCGGTATCATACTTTAAAACAACTACTTGAATTTCTTCACCTACTTTGAGTACTTCGCTTGGGTGGTTAATTCTCTTCCAAGAGATATCTGTTATATGAAGCAAACCATCAATGCCACCTAGATCTATAAAAGCTCCATAATCTGTTAAATTTTTTATATAACCGCTAACAATTTTACCTTCAGTATATTTTTCAGCTATATCTTCTGGTGAAGTATTTTGATCCATCAAAACTGCTTTTCTAGATAAAACAATATTATTTCTAATTTTATCCATCTTAATAATTTTAAAATCTAATGTTTTTCCTTCTAAATAATCTGTCTCTTTAGATGGTCTAATATCCACAAGTGAACCAGGAAGAAAAGCTTTTACATTCATTAGTTCAACTGTAAATCCTCCTTTAACTTTGCCACATACTTTTCCTTTAATAATTTCCTGTGACTGCTGATAACCTTCTAATTCTTTCCAAACTTTTATTCTTTTTGCTTTTTCTCTAGATAATATAGTTGCACCATAACCATCCTCAACAGTATCTAATGTGACTTCAACATTATCACCAATCTTGACTTCTAGATTGCCTTCGGAATCAATGAATTGATTTTTTGATATAATAGCTTCTGATTTAAGGCCAGCATTGATAATAACGAAATCATCTTTTATTTCTATAACTTGCGCTTTAATAATACATCCAGGTGTCATATCAACTTTACTAATACTATCTTTAAATAAAGTTTCAAATTCTTGATGATTATCCATTAATAACTTACCTCTTTCTATTTAAGCTTCTGATATAGTATACAATTTAGATATTTTATCAAGAACAGTCTCAATATTTAAATTACTAGAGTCTATTATCTGAGCATCAGTGGCAGGTATTAATGGTGATATCTTACGATTAATATCGCTTTCATCGCGTTCTTGGAGAGACTTAAGAATTTCCTCTAAGTTCTTGTGTTTTCCAGTATCTTTCATTTCTAAAAATCTTCTTTTAGCTCTAATTTCTAGAGATGCAGTAAAAAATAATTTGAGTTGAGCATTAGGAAAAACTTTGGTTCCCATATCTCTCCCATTAGCAATTAACCCTGGTTTTTTTAAACTAGAATGTTGTAGGGGTAACAACATACTTCTTATATATTCTAATTTAGCTACTTGTGATGCGTAAACTCCAATTTCTTCATTTTCTAAATATATACTAATATCTTCATTTATATAAAAGATTTTATATTCAGTTTCTCCAAAAGATGTATCTAGTTTTAAATTTTGAATTAATGATTCCACTTTTGACTTTTGTTTTATATCTATGGACTTTTTATTAACAAGATAGCCTATTGCTCTATATAATTTTCCACTATCTAATAAATTCCATCCCATTTTTTTTGATAACATTTTAGATATTGTGGTTTTGCCAGAACTACTTAAACCATCAATTGTTATTATTGGTATATCTGATTTCATATTTTATATAATTTTATATTCTGTTCTTTTAAAGTAGAAAAGAAATTAGGGAAGGATGTGTTTATATTAGATGTATTAATTACTGTAATAGGTTTTTGAGATACTAATCCAGCAATTAAAAAAGACATAGCAACTCTATGATCTTGAAAACTATCAACTATTCCTCCTTGTATTTTACCTCCTTCGATTTCTATAGAATCTGATGTGGTTTTTACACTTATTCCTAGTTTCTTTAAGCCTATTTGCATCGATTCAATTCTATTACTTTCTTTGAATTTTAATTCTTGTATATTTTCAATTCTTGAAATACCTTTACAAGTAGCACAGGCAATAAAAAGTATAGGGAATTCATCAATTAATCTTGATGTTATTTTGCCTTTCAAATTTATAGGTTTTAGTTGTGATGATTTAACTTGTATATCTGCAAACTCTTCAAATCCATCAGTCTTTTTATTTAAAATTTTAATTTCTGCTCCCATTTCAAGAAGAACATCAATAATACCTGTACGCAAATGATTGACTCCAATATTCTTTAAAATTACATCAGATTTATTTGTTATTAATGCTGCAACTATAAAAAAAGCTGCTGAAGATATATCTGATGGTACAGATATATCTTTAGCAATCATTTTTTTTTGTCCAACAAGATAAATTGTCTTATCTTCGATATTAATTTGGTAGTTTAAATACTTCAAAAGATTTTCTGTGTGATCACGAGTCTTGATACTTTCTTCAATCATTGATTCTCCTTCAGGATACAGTGACGCTAATAATATTGCAGATTTTAATTGTGAACTAGCAATTTTGGATATAAATTTAATATTACTAATTTTTTCAGAAGGTATGATCTTTATCGGTAGCATTCCATTTATTGATGATATATTAGCACCCATTTCAGATAATGGATCTATAATACGCTGCATTGGTCTATTAGATAAAGATGAATCGCCAATAATTTTAGATTCAAATGGTTGCATAGCCAATACACCAATTAATAATCTTGCAAGTGTTCCTGAATTTCCAGCATTGATTATTTTTTTTGGCGCTTTTAATGAATTAAGTCCTTTTCCATTAATTAATAGATGATCTTTATTTTTTATAATATCAACACCTAAGTTTTGCATTGCCTCGATTGTATTATTACAATCTTCTGAATCTAAATAATTAGATACTTTAAGAGTACCTTCGCATAATGATCCCATAATTATAGAACGATGAGTGATTGATTTGTCTCCAGGAATTACTATAGTTCCTGACAACTCATTTGAATCATTTATTGCTATACTATGTGAATGATCCATCATTATTTATGATAGCTTATCTTTAATATTTTTAAAGTATCTATGAAGTGATTTAAAATTCTTTTTATTAATCATCGATCTAACTAATTTAAATTCATTTGATAAAACATCAAGTGATTTTAATATATTTTTCATATTAGTGGCCGATATATCTTTCCACATTAAAGGGTTACTAGAAGCAATACGTGCAAAATCTCTGAAACCTCCACCAGTAAAGTCATTTAAATTTTTAATATTTTTTTCTTTAAGTATTGTGCTTACCAGTGTATAAGATAATAAATGAGGGACATGACTGGTTTTAGAAACGATCAAATCATGGGTTTTTGGGGTCATGCTAGATGTTTCACATCCTAAATTATTCCAAAATTTTTTAATTAATTTAGTTTTGCTAGTGATTTTCTCAAAAGTTACAATAACTCTCGCATTTTCTAATAAATTTTTTTTTGATTGCCTAATTCCGCTTTTTTCCTTACCAGCTAATGGATGTGAACCAATAAATACTTTATGACTATTCTTAAATATTTTTTTAGCATCATCAGTAACTTTAACTTTAGTACTACCAATATCTGTTATTAGACACTTTGTTGATGAATATTTTTTAATAATATTTAAAATATCTACATACTCACTCAATGGTGCACATATAATTATTAAATCAGCTTCTTTAATTTTTTGAAAATTAGAATTATCAGCTTCATCAATAAAATTATTTCTAACTGAGTATTTAAGTGAACTTGAATTAGTATCATATCCAATAATATTTTTAGCAAGTTTATTTTGTTTTATGGATAATGCTATTGATCCACCCATCATACCTAATCCAAATATATAAATATTATTAAACATTATTTCTTCTTAAGAATTTTAGTGAAGGTATTAATAAAAATATCATTTTCAGAACTTGTCCCTATAGTTAATCTTAAATAACTATTTAAACCGTAGTTATCAAGTGGCCTCAAAATAATACCTTTCCTAATTAATTTATTGTAAAGTGTCTTAGTATTTTTACCTAAATTTAAAGTTATAAAATTTCCATATGGACTGAGATAATCTATTCCTAGTTTTTCGAAACATGAAATTATGTAATTCATCCCATCTAAATTTTTTTTAAGACAATATTTGACATGTTCTTGATCACTTAAAGCAATATCAGCTAGTGACTGGGCCACGATATTAATATTAAATGGTTGTCTGTATGCCGTTAATATATTTATGATATTTTTTGATCCAATACCATAACCAACACGTAATCCTGCCAATCCATAAATTTTTGAAAAAGTTCTTGTTACCACGAGATTTGGAAACTGTTTTATAAGATTTACAGCAGATGATTTATTAAGATAAGCCGAATATTCATAATAAGCTTCATCTATTACAACAATAATTTTTTTTGGTATGTATTTTAAGAAATTACTTAACTCAGATATATCGAGAATTGTCCCTGTTGGATTATTCGGATTCGCAATAAATATAACTTTAGTTTTATTATTAATTTTTTCTAAAATCTTATTTAGATCAGTACCTAAAAACTGATTATATTTATTAGAAATAGGTTTGGTCTCTATAATTTTAGCTTTTGATAAATTAGAAATAATTTTATAAACTAAAAATGAATGTTTTGAAAAAATTACTTCTGATTTATGATCCAAAAAAGCTCTTGCAACAAATTCTAATATTTCATTAGAACCATTACCTATTAATATATTATTTTCATTAATATTTTTAAGAGATAATTTTTTTACCAGAGAATTTTTCAATTTATTTGAATGACTATCTGGATATCTATGTATCTCTTGAATAAGGTTTTTTACCGCCTTAGTAACATCTTTACTTGGCCCATATGGATTTTCATTAGAAGCTAACTTTATAACATCAGCAAGTTTATATTTAGTTTTAACATAATCTATGCTCTGCCCTGGTTTATAGCTAAATATTGATGTTTTAGTAGACATATATATTAAATACTTTTTGGATATGAACCTAAATGTTTATAAAAAGAACATTTTCTTTTTATTGCATCTAAAGCTTTTTTAATTTTTGGTTGTGAAATATGACCTTCTATATCAATAAAAAACATATATTCCCAATTATTAATTTTTGTTGGTATAGACTCTATTTTGGTCATGCTAATTTTATTTTTGGTTAACGGTTCAAGTATAGAATGTAATGCCCCAGCTTTATTGCTAGCTGATACAATTATTGATGTTTTATCTATTCCAGATATAGCTACGGGTCTATCTCCTATAATTATAAATCTTGTAATATTATTTGGATTATCATGTATATTTTTCTTTAATATATTTAATTTATATTCTTCAGCACATACATGACTTGCAATAGCAGCACATTTAGTACTCCGAGCTGCTTTTTTAGCAGCTTCAGAATTGCTAGATACATTTATAATATCAGAATGACTTAAATTTTTTTTCAACCAATTACGACATTGCATAAATGATTGTTCATGGGCATAGACAGTTTTTATTGAACTAATATTAGAAGCTTTTGATAATAAACAATGATTAATAACTAAGTTTATTTCTCCGCAAATTGTTATAGGTTTAGATATAAGTAAACCTATATTCTGATTAATTGTTCCTTGGTTAGAATTTTCAACAGGGACTACTCCATAATCCGAAGTATCTAATAAAACATTATCAAAAATTTCATCAATTGAAGATGCATATGTTGTTGATATATTAGATCCAAAAAATCTTGTTGTAGCAGCATTACTAAAAGACCCTTTCGGCCCTAAAAAAGATACTTTAATATTTGTTTCTAAGGACAAACATGAAGATATAATTTCCTTATATATTGATATTAAGTGATCTTTTTTCATTGGTCCTTTATTTGATTTAATTAAATTATTTAATATTTGTGATTCTCTTTCAGGCCTAAATACACTTTCTTTGAATGATGATTTTACTTTTGCTATTTCTTTAGCAAGATTAGCTCGTCTATTCAGATTAGATAATATTTTCTTATCAATCTGATCAATTTTCTCTCTAATTTGCTTTAATTTATTTTTCATAATATATTCGAATTTATATTTTCCTTAGAAACAGCAACTAGCTTTTCATCATCTTGTAAAACTTGTAACCTAACTCCCTGGGTATTTCTTCCAATAATAGATAAATCATCAACACATATTTTTATAGTTTTTCCCTTATTAGTAATCAAAATAATATTATCCTTTTTATCAACATGAACTGCTCCAATAACATGTCCATTTCTTTTTGATGTTTTGATGCCAATTACGCCCTGTCCACCGCGTTTTTGTATATTATAATTAGCTGTATCCACTCTATTACCATAACCATTCTCAGTAACAGTAATGATTTGTCCAGATTTAGGTTTTAATAATGAAACTAATCTAGATTTCTTTGTTAAATTAATTCCTTTAACTCCTTGTGTACCACGGAATCTGACTCTAATATCTTTTTCAGAAAATTTTATCACTTTTCCGCTATCCGCCACTAACATTATCTCAGAATTACCTGTTGTATGAGTAGCGCCTAAAAGTTCATCACCAGATTTTAATAAAATAGCTTTTAACCCACTATTTCTAATTTTTTTGAATAAGTCTAGCGAGATTTTGTTAACCATTCCTTTCTTAGTTGATAAAAATAAATATCCAGATTCATTAAAAGATTTTATAACTACAAATGTACTTATATATTCATCATTTGCTAGTGGTAAAACATTGTTTATGGGCCTTCCTCTAGCTTGTCTACTTGGATCTGGAAGATCAAATACTCTAATCGCATAAACTTTACCAATAGTTGAAAAACATAACAAAACATCATGTGTATGAGCCTGACAAATTAATTTTGTTTCATCTCCTTCTTTGAATTTAGTAGCATTAATACCCCTGCCTCCTCTTCTTTGACTCTTAAAGCCAATCACAGGTAGTCTTTTAACATAATCTGCTTTTGTCAACACTACAATTACTTCCTCTTTCTTGATCAGATCTTCTTTTTTTAATTCTCCTTCATCAGAAGAAACTTTAGATCTACGTTCTTCTCCGTATTCATTCTTTATATGCTGTAATTCATTTTTAATTACATTATCTAATTCTGTTGGACTGGAAAGAATTTTAATAAATGTTTTTATATCCGATATTGAATTTTCATAATCATTAAAAATTTTTTCTTGTTCCAAATTTGTAAGCTTTTGCAATCTAAGGTCCAAAATAGCTTGGGCTTGTATTGGAGATAATTTGTACTGCTTATTTGTTAAACCATAAGTAGTATCAGTTTTTATAAAATTTTCTGTTTGCTTATCTACAACACCTAAAAATTTAATTAACTGACCAGGATTCCAATTTTTCTTAATCAATTTATCTTTTGCTTCTTGTATACTTTTAGCTTTTTTAATTAAAGTAATAACCTCATCTACATTAACTAAAGCGATGCCTAATCCTTCTAGCATATGTGCTTTATTTTTAGTTTTGTTTAGATCAAATAATGTTCTTTTAGTAACAACTTCTCTTCGATGTTTTATAAATTCTGAAATTATAGAACTAAATCCAAGTGTTTGTGGTTCACCATCAACTAAACAAACCATGTTAGCAGAATACGATGTCTGCATATTTGTGTGTTTATATAAAGTACTTAACAAAACATCATGTTGTTCACCACGTTTTAATTCTATTACAAGTCTCATTCCATCTTTATCTGACTCATCTCTTAATTGACTAATCTGATTAATTTTTTTATCTTTTACAAGTTGAGCTATGTTTTCTATTAATTTAGCTTTGTTTACCTGATAAGGTAATTCTGTTACAACAATTGATGTTCTATCATTTTTATTTTCTATATTATATTTGGCTCTGATTTTAAATGATCCTCTTCCACTTTTAAGTGCATTATCTATACCACCATCATCTTTAATTTCACCTCCAGTTGGAAAATCTGGCCCCTGAAGATTACATTGTTCTTTTAAAACCGATAAATTATCTGGATTAGCTAATTCCGGATTATCAATAATTGCAGTAGCACAATCGATAGTTTCTATTAGATTGTGTGGTGGAATATTTGTTGCATATCCAACGGCAATACCAGCTGAACCATTAACTAAAAGATTTGGTACTCTAGTAGGCAATACAGTTGGTTCGTGTTCTGATCCATCATAATTTGGATTAAACTCAACTGTATTTTTTTCTATATCTTGTAAGAGTTCGTGTGATAGTTTTGCCATTCTAACTTCTGTATATCTCATGGCAGCTGGCGAATCACCATCAACTGAACCAAAATTACCTTGTCCATCTATTAAAGGGTGTCTCATTGAAAATGATTGTGCTAAACGAACAATCGTATCGTATACGGCTGTGTCACCATGAGGGTGATATTTACCTATAACATCGCCAACAATTCTGGCGGATTTTTTATAAGATTTATTCCATCCATTATTGAGTTCATGCATAGAATATAAAACTCTTCTATGTACAGGTTTTAATCCATCACGTACATCAGGTAAAGCCCTGCCAACGATTACACTCATAGCATAATCTAAATAAGATTGTTCCATTTCAGTTTTTAAACGAATATCTTGATTTTCCGGCATACCAGCTTAAAGTCCCAAAAGTATTGATAAATCACTATTTTAGCATAAAGCCGTACGTTATACGATATATATTATAAGTATCCAAAAAACAGCACATAATCAATTTGAAACAAGAATTAAAAATTAGTCTCAAAAATATTGTAATATTTTTTAATAGTAAAATTTGATTAATATTGTGTTAAGGTAGACATTCTAGATAATAAATAATTAATGAATATTGATAAAAAAGAAATAGAAAACTTTGATAATAATGCGTTCGAATGGTGGAATAAAAAAGGACCATACAGAGTTTTACATAAATTGAATCCGTTAAGAGTAAAATACATAAGTGATAGATGTTCCATTAAAGGTAGTAAAATTTTAGATATTGGTTGCGGGGGTGGATTACTTGCTGAAGAATTAGCAAAAAAAGGAGCAATAGTAACAGCAATTGATGCATCTAAAAAAACAATTGATATAGCTAAAAAACACGCAAAAGAAAATAATCTTAAAATTAATTATAAATGTGCAAGTGTCGATGATTTGCAAGAAAAACAAAAATATGATTGTATTGTTTGTTTTGAATTAATTGAACATGTACCAAATCCAGAAAAATTATTAAAAAAAATAATTATATTATCAAAAAAAAATTCTAATATTTTTTTATCAACCATTAACAGAAATATAAAGTCTTTTATTGTATCTAAAGTTATAGCAGAATATATGTTAAATATTATACCTAAAGGTACACACCAATATAAAAAATTTCTCAAACCATCGGAAATACATAATATGCTTGATCAATTCAATTGCGAAGTTAAAGAAATTAATGGTATGATTTTTGATCCATTAATTTTAGATTTTAGAATATCGTCATTTACTGGAATTAATTATTTTATACATGCAAAAAATAATATTTGATAATATCAGTGCAGTTCTTATTGATTTAGATGGCACTTTTGCTGACACAACCATTGATATGTGTAACGCATTAAATAATATTTTATTGAATCATAAATTTAAAAAAGTTGATTGTGATGATCTAAAATATCATATATCAAAAGGTGCAATAGGAATTATTGAATATGCAGAAAAAATAAATCAAAGAGCACTTGATTCTTCATTAATTCGGGCAGAATTTTTGAATGAATACTCTCAAAATTGCTTTATCTACACAACAATGATTGATGGTATGGATAAATTAATTTCTGATATTGAAAAACAAAATATTAAGTGGGGAATAGTAACTAATAAACATAGTAAATATGTAAATAGAATTTTAAAAGGATTGAATGTAAATGAAAGATTACATTGTTTAGTTACTGGTGATATGGTTGAATCTGCGAAACCTGAGCCGGATTCTCTTTTAATGGCATGTAATAAATTAAAAATAAACCCATCTAAAGTTTTATATATTGGTGATGATGAGAGAGATATTATTGCAGCTAAAAAAGCTGGAATTAAATCTGTAGCAGCTAATTTTGGTTTTATTCAAGAAAACACCGATATACGACAATGGGATGCTGATTTTATTATCAATAAACCCACAGATTTAATTAAAAAGATATCTAATAACTAATAAATAATACTGGGGTTCCTACCTGTATTAGATCAAATAATTTAATTATTTCATTATTTTTCATTCTGACACATCCATGTGAAGCAGGTTCACCAATTTTATTTTCATGAGGTGTTCCATGTATGTAAATATATCTAGAATATGTATCAACATTTCCACCTTTATTAATATTATCTTCTAGCCCATCTAATCTAATTATTCTTGTAGTAACTAAATCAGTATCGGAGACCACCAAATCACTCATATTTTCGCCAGTTAATTTTCTTCCTTTAAATACTGTACCAATAGGATATCCATCGCCAATCATATCACAAACTATATGTGAGCCTAGTGGTGTCATAAATGAGTTCTCTTTGTTGCCGATACCAAATTTAGATGTTGAAATGTCAGATTCAAAAATAATCTGGTCTTCATTTATAAGTAATAATTTTTGAAGTTTAATTATTACAATTATAAATTTTTCTAACTGATCTTTAATGGATAATTGTAAGTGGGATTTAGAATTTTTTAGAATTTCATTATAATCCATATTAATACACTATAACATCATCAGTCATATCTAGTTTATGCAGTTTCTTAGATGCATCATTGCGCAAATCATCAAGTTCTTTAAGATATTTTTCTGTTACATCACCTGTTACATACTTACCATCAAAACAAGAAGCATCAAATTCTTTTATAGGTGAAGATGAATCAAGTACAGAACTAATCAAATCATCCAAATCTTGATAAAATAATTTGTCTGCGCCTATAAATTTTGTAATTTCTTTCTCACTTTTATTATCGGCTACAAATTCATTGCTCGCAGGCATGTCTATTCCATAAACATTAGGAAATTTTACAGGAGGAGCAGCAGATGCCATATATACTTTTTTTGCACCTGCATCTCTTGCCATTTCAATAATTTGTCTAGAAGTAGTTCCTCTAACAATTGAATCATCTACTAATAATACATTCTTATTTTTAAACTCTGATGTAATTGCATTTAATTTTCTTTTAACTGATTTAATTCTTTGATTTTGTTCAGGCATAATAAAAGTGCGACCTATATATCTATTTTTTATAAATCCTTCTCTGAATGGTTTGTTTAATGAACTAGATAATTCAAGTGCAGATATTCTGCTTGTATCGGGTATTGGTATAACAACATCAATATCATTATCTGGCCAAGATGATATAATTTTTTTTGCCAAGTTTTTCCCCATATTCATTCTTGCTCTATAAACTGATATTCCATCTAAAATTGTATCTGGTCTTGCAAAATATACATATTCAAAAATACATGGATTATAACCTTGAGGTTCGCAACATTGTCTTGTATGAACATTACCTTCTATATCTATAAATATTGCTTCACCAGGCCTTATATCTCTTACCAAAGTAAATCCAGCTGAGTTCAAAGCTACCGATTCTGATGCAATCATGGTTTCTTGTTTGCCATCAATTTCTCTTGTTCCAAAACATAGTGGTCTTATTCCTCTTGGATCACGAAATGCAGCAATACCTCTATCTGCAATTAAAGAAACAACTGCATATGCACCTTTTACTCTTCTGTGTACTCCTGCAATAGCATAGAATAAATCATCAGGTGTAAATTTTTCTTTGCTGTGTAAATGTAACTCATGTGCAAGTATATTCAATAGAATTTCCGAATCAGACTTAGTATTAATATGTCTTAAGTCTTCTGAAAATAAATTGTCTTTAAGTTCTCCTGAATTTATTAGATTTCCATTATGCGCTAATCCAATACCATAAGGAGAATTAACATAAAAAGGTTGAGCTTCAGATGGACTCTCTGCATGACCAGCTGTTGGATAACGTACATGACCAATGCCTAGATGCCCTTTAAGTCTATTGATGTGTTTATAGTCAAAACCATCTCTAACTAGACCAAGTGATTTACGTAGTGCTATTTTACCATCATGATTTGTTAAAATACCAGATGCATCCTGACCTCTATGTTGTAAGACTGTTAGTGATTCATATAAATCATGAACCACATGGTTTACGCCATAAAGTGCAACAATCCCACACATAAGCCTATATTATATTCATATTTGTAAAGTATCAAAGAATGAATTATGTGATTTAAGAAATTTTTCTATAAATTTTTCAAAATATGGTATGAACTCTGATTCTTCCCAATATAACGTTGATGTTATATCAGTATATCCAAATACATAAATAATCAAAATTATGAACAAATTCCCCTTTAATAAACCAAAAAACACACCTAACGCTTTATTAGAGCTTGACATACCAAATACATTTATAATCTGAGTAATAATAAAGCTCAATGATACAGATAATAAAAATGTTACTGAGAAAATAATTACGAAAGATAATATTTTTGAAATAGTATATGCTTTAATATAATTATTAATATAGTCAGCTGGTATGTGGTAATAATAAATAGAAAAATATATTGCTAACCCCCAACAAACAAAAGAAATTAATTCAGATGCAAAACCTCTTAATAATCCTAATAATGACCAAAAAAGTAAGAATAATATTATAAATAAATCTAATAATGGCATTTATTTTTTTACTTCTATAAGTTTTCCTTGTATGTTTAGGGTTCTTTTAATTTTTGCTTTAATCTGTAGAGCCATTAATTTATCGACATATGGACCAATTGTAATAAACTTTTTCTTCTTATTATATCTCACAGAAGTTTTAAACCCTAAGTTCTTCAATTGTTTTTTTATTTTTTGATTCTCTTCATCAATGTTATTGTAGGAAAATATTATAATCCAAGATTGAGATATCAATCTTTCTGATATAGGAATTTTAGACATATCAATATTACCTACACTTTCAAGGTTATCTGTATCTGTTTTTTTTGAAGGTTGTTTAGGAATTACTAATGAATATATAATTTGTCCAGATTGATTAATATATTCTAATAATGGTTTACCAAATAAATATAATGGAATTAAAAATAATATAAATAATTTAATTAAAAAGCTTTTAGTCATTATAAATTTATCACTTGATTCGTAGTTGATTTTAAATAGTTCAGAATCTCTGACACGGTATAAAAAGAACCATATATTATTAATCTATCATTTTTCTTTAGATTTTTAACTGCTTCTTTATAAGCTTGTATAATCGAACTAAATGAATTTAAATTATTTTTGTCAATTAAAGAAATTAATCTGTGCTTGATTTCATCTGCATTCATTCCTCTATTACTATCAATAGTACCACAATACCATTTATGAACAATTCTTCTTAGAGGCTTAACCAATTCATAAACATCTTTATCATTGAGAACACCTAAAACAGCATATGTCATACCTGACTGCTTGTTTGATAAGTTATTTTTTAATTTTTTGGCAGCATCTGCATTGTGAGCTACATCAAGAATAATTTCTGGATTTTTTTTTATAATTTGATATCTACCTATTAACTCTATGTTTTCAAACCCTCTAATTAAATTATCTAAATTTTTTAAAAGATCGGGGTCTATATAGGATAAGCATGATAAAACTGCTCCAGCATGATCATATTGGAATGTACCTGTTAGAGGCAATTTTGGTAAAGATAATATTTTTAATTTATTATTTTTCCAACTCCAACTATTATTAGAAATTTTTATATTAAAATCTTTTCCATTATGTTTAAAATAGCTTTTATTGTCAGTAGCATATTTTACCAGTACATCAGGTGGATTCTTTTGAGCATATATACTAAATTTGAAAGGCCTCATCACTCCAGCTTTTTCTAATGCAATACTTTCTATTGTTGATCCTAGAAATTCAGTATGATCAATACTGATTGATGTTAAAATTGATATATCAGAATCAATAATATTGGTAGCATCCAATCTACCTCCCAAACCAACTTCTAAAATAGCATAATCTAAATTAGATTTACTAAATAAATAAAAAGCTGTTAATGTGGCAAACTCAAAATATGTAAGTGTAATATTACCTCTTATTGTATTAATGTGATCAAATGCTTCTATAATTTCATTATCACTTACATATACTTTGTTAATTTTAATTCTTTCGTTATAGATAAGTATATGAGGTGAAGTAAAAACTCCAATATTTAATTTATTTTCATATAAAATACTTTCAAGCATGGATGCTGTAGAACCTTTGCCATTTGTTCCTGCTATAATAATTATTTTCTTTGCAATTTTTTTTATATTGAGTTTTTTGTAGACAGATTTTATTCTTTCTATCTTAAAATCTATATTATGAGGATGTAGGGTTTGCTGCCAATCTAACCAATCATCTAGAGATTTGAAATTTTTAGTCATTGTTACTTATTATTTGTAAAAGTACTTAAGATATTATAAATAATTGAACGATGATCTAAACGGTTTGCAATAATATCAATGGAACCATGAGTCTTTAAGAACTCACTTTTCTGAAAACCCGCTGGTAATTTTTCTCCTACAGTTTGTTCTATTACTCTAGGTCCAGCAAATCCAATTAAAGCATTCGGTTCAGCAATATTAACATCTCCTAGCATAGCAAGGCTTGCCGAGACACCTCCCATTGTTGGATCTGTTAATACAGAGATAAATGGTAAATTTTCTTTTGATAGTTCATTAAGTGCAGAACTAGTTTTTGCCATCTGGAAAAGTGAAAAAAGTGATTCTTGCATTCTAGCACCACCACTTGCAGCAAAGCATATTAATGGTACTTTTAATTCGATACATAGTTTAGCTGCCCTACTAAACTTTTCACCTACGACTGATCCCATTGAGCCACCAAAAAAAGAATATTCAAAACAACATATTATTATTGGCATTTTTTTCAATTCACCTTTAAATGTTACTAAAGCATCCTTTTCTCCAGTTTTTTGTTGAGTTGATGATAGTTTGTCTTTATATTTTTCTTTATCTTTGAATTTCAATACATCTTTAGGTGTAATATTTGTAAATAGTTCTTCACGATTCTTTTGATCCAAAAATATATCAATTCTTTTTCTAGCAGAAATTCTTCCATGATGATTACATTTAGGACATATATTTATATTTTTTTCATATTCAGCTCTATATATAACAGCTTCACAATTTACACATTTATGCCATAACCCTTCTGGAACAGATGATTGTTTTTTTTTAGCTGCTCTAATTCTAGATGGTAATATTTTATCAAGCCAACTCATTTTTTATTTATAGCTTTTTTAATATGACTTACAAAAGATTGTATTTTTTTTATCATAATATTTTTTTTGTTATGGTATTTTTCTATTAATTCTACTATAGAACTTCCAATAATTATAGCATCAGAAAAGGAACTGATTTTTTTAGCAGATTCAGCATTTTTTATACCAAAACCTACAGCAACGGGTATATTTGAATTAGAAAACCCTCTAATTGTGTTTACCTTATTTTTTACAATTTTAATATTATCTATAGTAGAACCAGTAATTCCTTTTAGGGAAACATAATAAACATAACCACTCGATTTTTTTACAATTCTCTTTAATCTTACGTTATCTGTCGTGGGTGATGCTAAAAATATTTGATCTATATTATTTTCTCTTAATTTAGTATTCAAATTTTTTGATTCTTCTGGAGGCAGATCTACTATTAACACTCCATCGACTCCAACTTTTTTAGACATTTTTGAAAATTTTATATAGCCTATTTTTTCAATAGGATTCATATAACCCATTAAAACAATTGGAGTGGTTTTATTATTTTTTCTGAAAGCTTTAACAATATTTAAAGTTTTAATCAATGAAATTTTATTTCGCAAGGTTCTTTCTATAGCTTTCTGAATAATAGGACCATCAGCAATAGGATCGCTAAACGGAATCCCTAATTCTATAATATCTACTCCAGATTCAACTAAAGTATTAAGAATTTTTAAAGAAGAACTGATATTTGGATCACCGCTTACAGTATATGCTATGAATGTTTTAATCCCTTCTCTTTTGTTTTTACAAAAAATATCTTTAATTCTCGTCATATTTTTATTCGCTTTAATGAAGAAATTGTATCAATATCTTTATCGCCTCTTCCGGATAAATTAATTAGTATATTTTTATTCTTCTTTTTTTTGGCTAATTTAAAAGCATAAGCCAAAGCATGTGCAGATTCTAATGCTGGGATAATACCTTCTTTTTCTGTTAAAATTTGAAATGCTTCAACAGCTTCTTTATCTGTCACACTGACGTATTTAACTCTTTTAGTGTCTTTTAACCATGAATGTTCAGGACCTACACCTGGATAATCTAAACCTGCAGAAATAGAATGTGTTTCAGATATTTGTCCATCATTGTTTTCCATAATATATGTTTTGTTACCATGTAATATACCTGGATTGCCATCATTTAATGGTGCAGCATGTTTCCCAGTTGCTATTCCAAATCCTCCTGCTTCTACACCGATAATTTCAACTTTGTCATTTAAAAATGGATAAAATAATCCTATTGCATTAGATCCTCCTCCAACACATGCAATCAAAATATCAGGTAGTTTATTATAATTTGTCTTCATTTGTTTTTTTGATTCAATCCCTATTATTGATTGAAAATCTCTTACAATCATTGGATAAGGATGAGGGCCAGCAACTGAACCTATAATATAATGTGTGTTATCAACATTTGTTACCCAATCACGAAGAGCTTCATTCAAAGCATCCTTGAGAGTTTTCGATCCAGAATTAACTGGAATTACTTCAGCGCCTAACAGTTTCATTCTATAAACATTTACGCTTTGTCGCTTTATATCTTCTGCACCCATATAAACAACACATTTTAAATTAAATCTTGCACAAGCTGTTGCGGTAGCAACGCCATGTTGTCCTGCACCTGTTTCAGCGATAATTCTTGTTTTTCCCATTTTCTTCGCTAATAAGGCTTGTCCTAATGCATTATTTATTTTATGTGCGCCAGTATGATTCAAGTCTTCTCTTTTCAAATATATCTTGCACGTACCTAACAACTTACTAATAGAAGATGCATAATAAATAGGGGTTGGTCTGCCAACATAATCTGATAATTCTTTATTATATAATTTCTTAAAACTAGATGATTTAGCTATTTTACGATATGATTCTTCCAGTTTTTTCAAAGGATAAATTAATGTTTCCGATACATACATACCCCCATATATATCAAATCGACCTTGTTTATCTGGGAATTTTTTATAGTTAATTTTTTTCATTAAAATTTTCTGCTATTTTGACATTTTCTAGAAATTTTTTCACCAAAGTGATATCTTTTTTGCCTATCATTGATTCTACACCACTACTAATATCTATGCCCCATGGTTTATAGTTTTTTATAAGATCAGCAATATTCAATAAATTTAAGCCTCCACTAATAAAATAAGGTTTTGTCTTTATGAAATCTTTAAATTCATCATTATCATGTAACATTTTCCAATCAAAAACTTTTCCCGTTCCACCTGTTTTGTTATTAATTTTTGTATCCAATAGCAGTGCAAACGAAGATTGATAATTTTGGATATCTTGAGATAGATTTCCATCTGGATTAATTGATATTGTTTTAATATAAGGAATATTGAAACTTTCACATAAAGTAGCACTCTCATTACCATGAAACTGCAAAAAATCAAATTCAATATTTTTTATAATATTTTCTAGAAAATTAGTTCTTTGATTTTGAAAAACACCAATAATTTTTTTTCTATCTTTACAAATATTATATATTTGTGTAGCTGTAGATAGTGAGAGACATCTTGGGCTAGCGTCAACAAAAATTAAACCAATATAATCAAAATCTAAATCTACAATTAATTTAGCATCATCAATATTTGTAATTCCGCATAATTTTATTTTAACTGTATTCATAAACATATATTAACATAAATAAAAATCATTATTATTTACGTTAATGTTATATTTTTTAGAGTAATTTACATTAAATAAATATAAACCAGATGCTGAAATCATTTTACTGGCTTTTGATCTATCTTTCATAAGTATAAGATTTTTCATATGAGTTGAAGTATATTTATCAGTACCTATATCAAGCAAGGTTCCAACTATATTTCTTACCATATGATATAAAAAACTATCAGCAATTATATCAATAATTAAAAATTTTTTTATTTTTTTTACTTCTATTTTTTTTATTGTTCTAATTGGAGAATTAGATTGACAACCAGATGATCTAAAGGAACTAAAATCATGTTTACCTAAAAGAAATTTTGATGATTTTCTTATATTTTGAATATTCAATTTTTCTTTATAGTGATAGACTAAATTATTAAAAAATGTTGGCATTAAAATATCATTATAAATAATATATCTATATTTTCTTGAGATTGCTGAAAATCTAGCATGGAAAGTATTATCAACATGAAAAATCTTTTTAACTTTTATATCATTTGGTAATAATGCATTAATTCCATTAATCCAGTTATTATCTTTTCTTTTACTTAATGTATCAAAATGAATAATTTGATTAATTGCATGAACACCAGTATCAGTTCTACCCGCACAGATCGAAGTTATTTTTTCATTAGATATATTAGATATTGCTAGATCAATATGATATTGGATAGTATTTTTTGATTTCGTGGTTTGTGCTTGCCAACCAAAATATCTCGTTCCATTGTACTCTATACACAGAGCGATTCTCATTTTTTGTAGTATATGTATAAAATTATATTATCTATCATCAAGATTTAAATATAATAATCTTGCTTCATGTTTATCTTTTTCTGTTCCTGAATCAACGATCTTAATTAGAAGTTCTTTTGCCTTACCAATATCTTTGCCTTCTATTAACGCTCTGGCTAAATCAATTTGTGAAATATTTTCATCAGACATTATTTCGTCTGTACTTAGTGCATCTTCTTTTGTAAGAACAGATTTAGAAACTTTTTTTCTAGCAATTTTTTTCTTAGAAACTTTTTTCTTTTTAGTTGTTTTTTTAATAACATCCAAATTTTCATCTTCCACATCAACTCTTCTTATTTTTTTTACTCTTATTGGTGTAGCTTGATTTTCAAGATTTGTTTTTTTCGTTAATTTTTCCAATAACTCTCTAATTAATGTAGCTTGTTCAACTAATTTTGGTGTATTTTGATCGGTTTGGTTTTCATTTTTTGAATAGTCAAGCTCAGCTTTCAAGTGTTTTATTTTTCTATTGAGTTGTATGATTGAATTGCTAAAATAACGGAATTTTTCACTAAAATATGATACTAAGAACAATAAGAATAATACAATTAGCACATTTTGAGTATTTAATTCTATACTTGGTATGCGCATCGGTGGAATAGATGGCATTTTAGATGCTAATGATATAAAAATTTGTTTAGTTATAAGTAGTGCTTGTGGCGTAACTGGTGCTATAAATCTAAAATATTCTAACACTAAAACTACTATTATAATATATATAATCAGTTTAAATAATTTTGTCATTACGCTTCCTCAATAAGTTTTTCTGCAATCTGTATACTGTTCAATGCAGCACCCTTTCTAACATTATCAGCAACTACCCAAATATTCAAAACATTATTATTAGTTAAGCTTTTTCTGATCCTTCCCACATAGACATTGTCAGTTCCATTGCCTTCAATTTTTGCAGTTGGAAAGACAATATTATTAACATCATCCATCAAAGTTATAGATTCACAATTATTATAATCATTTATAATATCTTCAACATTTATCTCTTTTACTGTTTCAATTGTAATTGATTCAGAGTGACCAATTATTACTGGAACACGTACAGCAGTAGGATTTATGTTTATTTTTTCACTTAATATTTTTTTTGTCTCCCACACCATTTTCATTTCTTCTTTAGTATAATTATTGTCATGATAACTATCGACAAAAGGAATTACATTAAATGCTATAGGTGTAGGATAAACATCATATTTTATATCATTTCCATTAACGAATGCGTCTATTTGATTTGACAATTCTGTTACTCCTTTTCTTCCTGAACCTGAAACAGCTTGATAAGTAGAAACTGTAATATTTTTAATTTCATATTTGTCATGAATTGGTTTGAGTGCTACTAACATTTGTATAGTTGAACAATTAGGATTAGCAATAATATTTGTATCTTTATATTTTTTTATTTCATGAGCATTTACTTCAGGAATTATCAACGGAATATCATCTTCATATCGAAATCTAGAAGTATTGTCAATCACAACACAATTGCAACTGGCTGCTAATGGAACATATTTATCCGAAACATCACTACCTGCAGAAAAAAAAGCTATATCTATATTATTAAAATCAAATGATTCTAATGCTTCTGTTTCTATTAAAGTTTCACCAAATTTAACCTGAACACCCTTCGATTTATTGCTAGCAACTGCGTGTAATTCACTAAGTGGAAATTTTCTTGTATACAAGATATCCAATAGCGAGTTACCAACAAGTCCTGTCGCGCCAATTATAGCAATATTATATTTATCTTTTTTATTTAACACTTTGATTTATACTTTCAATAACTTTATCACCCATTTCGCTAGTTGAAATGTAATGATTTGATGTTGATAGATCTTTTGTCATGATACCATTTTTCAAAACTTCATTTACTGAATTTTTAATAAGATCAGATATTTTTTTGTTGTTAAAAGTAAACTCAAACATCATTGCACATGATAAAATCATTGCAAGAGGATTAACAATTCCTTGATTGGCGATATCTGGAGCGGATCCATGTATAGGTTCGTATAACGCATATTTCTCTGATAATGAAGCTGATGGAAGCATACCAATTGATCCTGTCAACATAGAGGCTTCATCTGATAATATATCTCCAAACATATTACTCGTTAAAATTACATCAAATTGTTTTGGATCTTTAATCAACTGCATAGCTGCGTTATCTACATACATATGTTTTAAATCTATTTCATTATAATTTGATGAAGCAATATCTGTTACAGTTTCACGCCATAATTGTGATGTTTCCAATACATTAGCTTTATCAACAGAAGTTACTTTTTTAGATCTTCGCATTGCTGCATCAAAAGCAAAATTCGCAATTCTTGTAATTTCTGATTTAGAATATTTCATAGTATTATATGCATATACATCATCTGAATCTGTATTAAACCCTCGTGGTTCTCCAAAATATATATCACCAATAAGCTCTCTTACTATTAAAATATCCATATTACTTATAATTTCAGATTTTAATGATGAACTATTAGATAAGGCTTCAAAAGACAAAATTGGTCTAACATTCACGTACAAATTCAGTGCTTTTCTCAAACAAAGAAGACCATATTCAGGTTTTAACTCTCTCGGATTATTATCATGTTTCGGTGTTCCTATAGCACCAAGAAGAACACAATCAGCTTTCAACGCTTTCGTTAATGTTATTTCAGGTAATGGAGCATTATAATTGTCTAAAGCTATACTTCCTATGTCAGAATATTCATAGCTTATATCAGTTAATTTGTGCATATTAAGACAATTAATTAGTTTGACCGCTTCAGTCATAATTTCAGGACCGACGCCATCTCCGGGTAATAATAATATATTATTTTTCATTATCTTTCTTAAACAACCATGGTTTGTTTTGTTTCATTAATTTTTCGTATGATTTGATTTGATTCTTTTTTTTCAATGTAAGCTCTATATCATCATACCCATACATTATTCTATCTTTGTTATTTTTATTTATAGTAAATTTGATTATTTCATCATTTGGAGATGTAATTGTCTGTTTTTCAATATCAATTGTCAATTTAAATTCATCTGATATAGAAGATTGTGAAAAAAGAACATCAACTTGTTGTTTTTCTAATTTTATAAGTAATAATTCATTTTTTATACTATTTCTAAAAAAAATATCAGCAAATGATGTTGATATAACTGCTTCTATTCCAAAATCTTTGATGGCCCAGACCGCATGTTCTCTGGATGACCCACATCCAAAATTATCACCAACTAACAAAATCTTTCCATTTAAATATGGGTCTCTGTTCATTATAAAATTCGACTTAAGAGTTCTCTTAATATTGGAATCTAATTCTCCCGTTTCTTCATATCTCCATGAATCAAACAAGTAAGGCCCAAAACCTGTTTTTTTTATTGATTTTAAATATTGTTTAGGAATAATTATATCTGTATCAATATTAGATTCATTAATTGGTATGACTTGACCTTTGATAACTATTTTCTTCATTGAATATATTGCGTAATATCATCAAAATGTCCCTTGATAGCAGCTAAAGCAACCATTACGGGACTAGCTAAATGTGTTCTCCCTTTATCTCCTTGTCTCCCTTCAAAATTTCTATTAGATGTTGAAGCACATCTCTCAAAAGGTTTTAATTTATCTTCATTCATACCTAAACACATAGAACAACCAGGATCTCGCCATTCAAAACCGGACTTAATAAATATTTGATCAATACCTTCAGATTCAGCTTGAGCTTTAACATGACCAGATCCAGGTACCACTATGGCTTGCTTTATATTTCTTGCAATTTCTTGTCCTGAAAGAATTTCAGCTGCCATTCTTAAATCTTCAATACGAGAATTCGTACATGATCCAATAAATATTTTATCTAATATTATAGACTTTATATCTTGGTTCGGCTGAAGATCCATATAATCTAATGCTCTCTGATAAGACTTTTGTTTATCAATAGATTTGCAGTCTTTTGGATTAGGAATTTTTTCATCAATAGATATTGTCATTTCTGGTGATGTTCCCCATGTAATCTGAGGTTTAATTTGTTTTGCATCTATTATAATTTCTTTTTCAAAAACAGCATCATCATCACTATATAAAGTTTCCCAATACTTTATAGCATTATCAATGTATTTTTTTGAAGGACAATTTTTACGTTTTAATAAATAATCTAATGTAGTGTTATCAAATGCTATCAAACCAGATTTAGCACCTGCTTCTATACTCATGTTACAAATAGTCATTCTTGCTTCTATAGACAATTTTTTAATACAGTCACCCATAAATTCAAAGGTATAACCTGTTCCACCAGAAGTACCAATTGTCTTGATAATATGAAGTATAAGATCTTTAGAAGTTACATATTCATTAAGAACATTGTTAATATTAATTTTATAATTTTTTTCTTTTGTTAAGTTTATACATTGTGTTGCTAAAACATGTTCAACATCACTAGTACCAATACCAAATGCTAAAGCAGCTAAAGCGCCATGGGTTGATGTATGTGAATCTCCACAAACCAGAGTCATACCAGGTTGAGTTATACCTAACTCTGGACCAATTACATGTACAATGCCTTGATTAATATCATCTAAATCAAAATAGTTTATATTATGTTTATTACAATTAGCAATTAATGTTTCTACTTGTAATCTAGATATTTTATCTGTAATCCCTAAATTTCTATTAGTTGTAGGTACATTGTGGTCTGAAACTGCAATTATTGAATTAGTATTCCATACACTTCTATTCTTTAAGAATAATCCATCAAAAGCTTGCGGCGATGTAACTTCATGTATTAAATGTTTATCTACATACAAAAGTGATGATTGATCATCATTAATAATGATTTGATGCTCATTCCAAATTTTGTCGTACAAAGTTTGTCTCATATCGAACTCATATAAAATTTATTTTTCTGTTATTTGAGCTCTATGACGTAAAAATAAATCACAAATAACTAGCGCAGTCATTGCTTCTGCTATAGGCGTTGCACGTATTCCCACACATGGATCATGTCTGCCTTTTGTCGATATTGTAGTATCTTGATTATCTTTATCAATTGTATTAACTGGTTTTAAGATGCTTGATGTTGGTTTCAATGCCATTTTAATAACCAAATCTTGTCCCGTAGAAATACCACCCAAAGTTCCTCCAGCATTATTACTTTGAAATCCTTTTGTAGTAATTTCATCTCTGCATTCTGAACCATACATTTTTACAACATCGAAACCGCTTCCAATTTCAACTCCTTTGACTGCATTAATTGACATCATTCCGTAAGCAAGTAAAGCATCCAATTTATCAAAAACTGGATTTCCTAAACCTGTTTTCATATTTTTCACAATAACTGTAACCTCTGCTCCAATAGAATCACCATCTTTTCTAATTTTATTTATATATTCTTCTAAAACTGGAATCATGGTTGAATCTGGAAAAAAGAAATCATTCTGATTTGCTAATGAAATATCAATGTTTTTTGGTTTATGTATTCCTATTTGAGAAACATACCCTATAATTTCAATACCAAGATATTCTTTTAAATATTTTTTAGCTATTGCTCCGCCAGCAACTCTTGCAACAGTTTCTCGTGCAGATGATCTTCCTGCTCCTCTGTAATCTCTGATACCATACTTTTTTGTATAAGTATAATCAGCATGACCAGGTCTAAATTTGTCTTTAATTTCTGAATAATCTTTAGGTTTTTGATCTTCATTATAAATAATTAAAGCAATAGGTGTGCCTGTTGTCATGCCTTCAAAAACACCAGATAATATTTCTACTTTGTCGCTTTCTTTTCGTTGTGTTGTGTATTTTGATTGTCCTGGTTTCCGTCTATTAAGATCAATTTGTATATCAGATTCATTTAATTTCATTCCTGGAGGACATCCATCAACAATACAGCCAAGTGCTTTGCCATGACTTTCGCCAAATGATGTTAATGTAAATATTTTTCCGAATGTATTTCCTGACATAATAATTAGAATTAATGGTTGATTAAATAATTAACAAATATCATATATTTGCTGTAACATTATATAATATTTACACTAATAATTAAATTATTATAAATTGATTATGATAAACAACATAAAAGACTTCATAAAAGCATATTGGCTATATATTCTCCCTCATCATCTTATTTCAAGATTAACTTATATATTAACTAGAACTAATCACCCTTTGAAGAACTTTTTGATAAATATATATATAAAAATGTTTGGTGTAAATATGAATGAGTGTGAGATTACATCTATTGATAAATATGAAACATTTTGTGATTTTTTTACAAGAAAATTAAAAAAAGGTATACATAAAGTTGATAATAGAAAAAAAATTATAACATCTCCATGTGATGGAAAAATTTTAGAATTTGGAGAAATTAAGAATAATTCTATTGTACAAATCAAAGGAAAATATATTTCAGTTGAAAGTATATTAAATTATGATAAAGAATTAGCATATTTATATAAAGATGGAAGTTATGTCACTTTCTATCTTTCACCAAAAGATTATCATCGTGTTCATATGCCTTATGATGGTAACTTGCATAAGACCATTCATATTCCAGGTAGATTATTTAGTGTGGCTGCTCATGGTGTTAAAATGATAAAAAGTTTATATTCAGTAAATGAGAGATTAGTTTGTAGTTTTAAAAATGATAAAACAAATTTCTCTGTAATTTTTGTTGGAGCAATAAATGTTTCATCTATAGAAGTCAATTGGAAAGGTGAAATATCTCCTCCGTATCCAAAAAAAACTATTACAACAAGCTACTCAAAAAAATTGATTACAATTAAAAAAGGATGTGAAGTTGGAATGTTTAAAACAGGTTCAAGTGTAATTTTATTATTTGATAAAAATATAAAACCAATATCAAATGTTAAACGTGGCAAATTAATTAGAATGGGTGAAGCCATTGCAGAAATAAAAAATTAATCATACATATTATGACCAGCATAATCTGGAAGTGTATCAGTATGATTAAACGGTTTATCTAAATTTTCTTCTTGTATTACATAATTAATAAGTTTTCTTGCTGAATCATGATCTTTATAATCTATATTTTCAATAACTTGTTTATTTAAATTTTTATTTTCATAAATTTTTTCTTTACAGTCGGAAATAATATAAAATTTATCAATACTTTCAATTTTTATTTTATCTATAACTGTTAAGTAATTACCTAATAATGGAGAAAATTTTTGCTTTTCAATATTAAAGTATGCCCAATATACTAAATTACTAAATGCTTTTTTTACACAAAGTATTTTTGTATATTTATATTTTACGTAACCAGTATGTGCCATTAAACTTAATGACGATATTCCAAATACAGGAATATTATTTGAATAACCAATAGCTTGTACAATAGATGAAGAAATTCTTGTTCCAGTAAAACTTGCTGGACCTTTGTTAAATATAATTGCATTTAGATCTTTTGAACTTAAATTATTATCCTTTAAAATTTTATCAATAATATTTAATATTGTTTGACTTGCTCTAGATTTTGTATCATCTGATATAGTCAAGATTTTATCCTGTGTCATAATTCCAACAGAAAGTACAGGTCCTGATGAATCAATTGATAAGATATTCATGTAAGTAGTAACTGAAGAGCTTCGGCAAATTTAAAAATAATAATAAATATGGCAACCATAAAACAAAAGAAAAAGAAAACTATTGTTGGTGCAATCAAAATTGGTCTAGATTGTGCAAATAATGAAATAACAGTTCGTTCAATAATTTTTTGAAGATAAAACATAATATTTCCAAAAATCCAAGCAGATACAATTGGACCAATTATAAAAAAAACAAATGGTTTCCATGAATATACATCTGAAAAACCAACATCTGTTGAATAAATATATAAACTTGATATAAACCAAAGTACAGCAGCTACTATATATTTATTTGATTTAACTTTTGCGTCTTGGATTACTTGTGCAGCTTGTTTTCTTATATCTTGTTTTTTTGACATTTATTCTTTTGCTCTAGATGAGTATTCGCCCGTTCTAGTATCCACTTTAATAGATTCTCCTTGTTTAATAAACATGGGCACTTTCACAACTATACCGTTTTCTAATTTAGCATCTTTCAAGGTAGAGGATACTGTATCACCTTTAATAGTATCTTCCGTAGAGATTACTACTTGATTTATATATTTTGGTAATTCTATTTGTATAATATTTTCATTCCATAAGATAACTTCACACTCATCTCCTTCTTGTAACCATTCAATATCAATCTCCACAGAGTCAATTTCTACGCTATTTTGTTCATATGATTGCAAATCCATAAATATTAATTTTGATTGTTCTTTATATAAAAATTGCATTGATTTATTAATAACATTGGCCTCTGCTAAAGATTCTCCAATTTTGATTGTCTTTTCTAGTATCTTGTTGTTCAAAAGGTTTCTAATTTTTATTCTTGTAAATGCTTGTCCTTTACCCGGATTAACAAAATCAGTTTCTAAAATCAAATAAGGTTGGTTCTCTATTAGAACTTTACTTCCATTTTTAAGTAATGATGTATTTTCAGCCATTAAGAAGCCGGGTGTTGATTTGTTAGATTTGTTATATTTGTATTTTCTAGAGCTTGTATTCTTTTATTTAAGGGTGGATGAGTAGAAAATAATTTTTGAAATGTACTCTTTTGTCCTTTGTTTGATATACCAAATGCTAACATTTGATCAGGTAATCTTGCGGCACTAAATTTCTCTAAAGATTTTAATGCAGAAATCATATTTTCTTTGCCGCTTATTTGTGCCCCACCTATATCTGCGCGATATTCTCTCATTCTGGAATACCAACAAACAATTGTTGATGCTAATATACCTAAGATTATTTGTGCAAAAATAACAGTAAAAAAATAACCTATACCATAACCCCTTTCGTTCTTTAATATTACTCGGTCGACAAAATGTCCGATAACCCTTGAGAAAAATATTACAAATGCATTAACAACTCCTTGTATAAGACTAAGTGTAACCATATCACCATTAGCAACATGACTCATTTCATGTCCAATGACAGCTTCTACTTCTGATTTATTCATCTTGCTAATCAGACCTGTACTTAATGCTATCAAAGAGCTATTTTTGGATGCACCAGTTGCAAAAGCATTTGGTGCATCAGACTGAAATACCCCTATTTCAGGCATCTTTAAATCTAACAAATTTGATTGTTTTTTTACTGTATTAAAATACCATTTTTCAAAATCATTTTTCGGCGAGGTTATTATTTGAACTCCAGCCAACGATTTAGCCATCCATTTAGACATATATAATGATATAAATGATCCACCCATACCGAAAACAAGTGAAAAAATCATAAGAGAGTTATAATCTAAATCAATTCCATTTTGTTGGAGGATTCCAGTAAACCCAATCAAAGATAAAAAAATACTCAATACAAATAGTATTGCTATATTTACAATTATGAAAAAAAATACTCTCTTCATCTTAACTTATATTATAATTTGATTTTCCAGTTCGATGCAAAAACTTTTGTTCAATTTTTTTGCCTCTCCTAGTGCGTTTCATTATATAATTTTTGAGTTTCTCAAAATCCATAGTTTTAGATCTGCCTTTGTCGTTGATTATTGATAATGATTGATTATTTCTTAAAATACCTAAAAAATTTATGGTTTCCTTTTCAGTATTAGATAGATTTATCATTTTCACTCCTTTTCCTTTATTGAGGATTGGCAATTCTTTAAGGCTTCCTATCAGCATATAATTTTCATTTGTAATAACAACATAATAATTATCCTGATCTAAATCAAAAGATACTGGATGTAAAGCATATGAATCTTTTGTTTTTAACAAAATTTTCCCCTTTTTTCTTGGTGCAATGATGTCTTCATGCAAACATATAAATCCATACCCTCGATTAGAAGCATTTAAAATTGATTTATTTTTATCAATATTTGACAATCCAACAAATGTAGTGCCATCAGAGATACTAAAAAATTTACTCAATGGTTCTCCATGACCCCTGCTTATTGGTAAATTAGAAATATCTGTACTATATACATATCCTCTTTGATCAAAAAATGAAACATGTTCGTTTAAATTACTAATTATATGTGATAGATAATTATCACCAGTCTTATATGAAATAAGATTTAAATCAATTTCATGGCCTTTTACAACTTTAATCCATCCATTTTTAGATAAAATTATAGTTACAGGATCTTTTGAAATAATAGGTTGGATTTTTATAGCTTTAGCTGGTTGTGATTCAATAATTTTAGTAGATCTGTCACGATGATATTTTGTAGAAATACTTTTTAAATTTTCTTTAAGTAGCTTAGTTAGTTTTATTTTAGATGATAAAACAGAAGAAATATCTTCTTCACGTGAAGATAAAGTCTTTAGTTCATTTTTAATTTCAATCTCGTGTAATTTTGCTAAGCTTCTTACTTTCATTTCGATGATTGCATTATATTGAATATCCGTAAATTTATAACGTTTTTTTAAAATATTTTTAGGATTATCTTCATTTCTTATAATTTTTATGATGTCATTCAAATTTTTATAAACAACAATATATGCTTTAAGAATATGTATTCTTTGTTGAACTTTATCTAATTCCCATTGTAGTTTTTTAGAAATTGTATCTTTTCTAAATTTTATCCACTCTGAAAGAATACTTATAATATTCTTAACTTGTGGTTTTCCATTCAACCCTATCATATTCATATTAACTCTATAATTTTTCTCTAGATCAGTTGTATAAAAGAGATGTGACATAACATCGTCTGAATCGAAAGATCGTCCTTTAGTTCTTAAAATAAGACGTACCGGATATTCTTGATCAGACAAATCTTCTACAGAGTCAATAAATTTTGTCTTTTTTGTATATATCTGTTCTTGTATTTGTTCGATAATTTTTGAAATAGTTGTTTGGTAAGGTATAGAATCTATTATTATTTCTTTACCTTTTGTTTTATATGTTGCTCTTATTCTTATATTGCCTGTTCCATACTCATATATATTTTTTAATTCAGAATTATTTGAAACTAATTGTCCGCCAGTTGGAAAATCTGGTCCCATTAAACGTGACATAATATCATTTATAGATGATTTTGGTTTATCTAATAAAAGGATTGTAGCATCTAAAACTTCTTTTAAATTATGTGATGGAATATCTGTAGACATTCCAACTGCTATACCACTACTGCCATTGATTAATATGTTTGGAATCATTGATGGTAAAATACTTGGCTCTTCTAATGTGCCATCAAAATTTAAATTCCAACCAACTGTACCCATTTTTATTTCATCCAACAATAAGTTAGAAAATTCTGTTAATCGTGATTCTGTATATCTCATCGCTGCAAATGATTTAGGATCATCTTGAGTTCCCCAGTTACCTTGACCGCTTATAAGAGGATAGTTATATGAAAATGGTTGTGCCATCATAACCATTGCTTCGTAACAAGCAGTATCTCCATGTGGATGGAATTTACCAAGGACATCACCTATGGTTCTTGCAGATTTTTTAAATTTTGAAGTTGATTTCAATGAGAGTTCATTCATAGCAAATAATATTCTTCTTTGAACTGGTTTTAAACCATCTGAAATATTTGGTAATGCTCTATCAAGGATGACATACATAGAATAATTTAAATATGCCTGTTCTGTGAAATCCTTAACGGAAAGTTTTTCTATATTACCTTGTGTTTTTTTTAAAGAACTATCGCTTTTTGTCATTATTAATCAATTTGGGCTATATTGCCTTTTGTCTCTAGCCAATCTTTTCTCTCTGATGATTTCTTTTTAGATAATAACATATCAACCATCAAAGAATCTTTATTGCCATTAATTGTTGTTAATTTGATCAATTTTCGTGTGTTTTTTGCTAATGTGGTTTCTCTAAGTTGTTCAGGGTTCATTTCTCCCAGTCCTTTAAATCTAGTTACCGATACTTCTGCATTATCCTCTTTGAGTTTAAATTTTTTCAATAAATTTTCCTTTTCACGATCATTAACTACATAATACGTATCTTTTTTAATATCAATTCTATATAAAGGTGGTTTAGCAACATATATGTGTCCTGCTATTACGAGCTCCTTATAATGTTTCAAAAACAATGCTGTTAATAAAGTAGCAATATGCATTCCATCAGAATCAGCATCAGATAAGATACATATTTTGTTGTATCTTAAATTGCTAATATCCTGAGAACCTGGTTCTACCCCAATACATAAACTAATATCTTTAACTTCTTTAGACTCTAATATTTTAGATGAGGATAATTCCCAAGTATTTAATATTTTTCCTCTTAAAGGTAATATAGCTTGATATGATCGATCACGTGCTTGTTTAGCTGAACCACCAGCTGAATCTCCTTCAACTAAAAATAATTCTGTAATATTTGAATCTTTACTAGAACAATCTGATAAACGACTCGGCAATATATTATGTTTGCTTGATTTTTTAGTCGATGAATTGTTAAGAGATATTCTTGTTTGAGCATTTTGAATAGCTAACTCTACTAACTTATTACCAGTTTCTCTATGTTTATTCAGCCAGAGCTCAAATCTATCTTTAATCTGTAACGATAAATTTGAAATTGTTGAGCTTGATTGCAATTTATTTTTTGTTTGTCCCGCAAATTGCGGATTACTCATTCTTAAAGATATTATAAATGCAGTATTTTTCCATATATCTTCTGGAACAAGTTTGATATTTTTTGGTAACAATTTATGTCTATCACAAAATTCTCTTAACGCATCAATAATACCCAATCTAAAAGCATTAACATGACTTCCACCCTGTGAAGTAGGTATCAGATTTACATAACTTTCTTGTACATATTCATCAGATTCTAAGAGCCACAATATACTCCAATTTATTGTATATAATTCTTGTTCTATTTCTCCAAAATACGTTTCTCGTGGTAAAATATCTTCACTATCAGTGTAATGTCCAAGTAAATATTGATCCAATCCCCCATCATGTAAATACTCTTTTTTGGTATTACTATATTTTTCATCAATTAAAATAAGTTTTAGGCCTGGTTGTAATATTGATTTTGCTTTTATTAAATGTTCAAGGTCTTTAATGTTTAATGTTGGCGTTTCAAAATACTTATGGTTTGGCTTGAATGAAACACATGTTCCATGTTTTGTTTTATTGCTTTTACCTGCTTTTTTAAGTTTAGTTTTTAATACACCATTCTTAAAAGACATATGATATTTTTGGTTATCTCCTTCCCTTTCCACCATAACATCAAGAAACTCAGATAACGCATTAACAACAGAAACCCCAACTCCGTGCAATCCTCCAGAATAACGATAATTTTTTTCAGTAAATTTTGCACCAGAGTGTAAATTTGTCATAATAACTTCTATTCCCGATACTTTATGATCAGGATGAATATCTGTAGGCATACCTCTTCCATTATCCTCAACAGAAATGTACCCATTATCGTGAAGCGTTATAATTATAAGAGAACAAAACCCTGCGATAGCTTCATCAACACTATTATCAATTAATTCTTGTGTTAAATGATTTGGGTTAGTTGTATCAGTATACATTCCAGGACGTTTTTGAACTGGTTCAATACCTTTTAAAACTTCTATGTCAGAGGATGTATATTTTTTTTTCACTATGATTTGTTATAATTACAAATATATTACTATATAAGACAAGGAAGATAAATGGATTATGTTTTTTATGATTTTGAAACCACTGGTTTTAATTCAAATTTTGACCAACCAATTCAGCTTGCAGCAATACTGACAGATGAAAATTTTAACACTAAGGATGTAATTAATGAAAAATGCCGTCTGAAAGATGGTGTTATTGCAAATCCAGGAGCATTAGCAGCTATAAAAGCTGATATTTCAAAATTATCTAACGCTCAATCATTCTATGAAATGATGAAAAAATTCTATGATAAATTTTCTGAATGGTCACCAGCAATCTTTATTGGTTATAATAGCATAAGTTTTGATGAGAGATTTTTAAGATCTAGTTTCTATCAATCACTTCATGAACCATATTTAACAAATACTAAAATAAATGGTGATATAAAAAATAGTAGAGCTGACATATATAAAATTGTTGAAGTAATAAATTGCCTTAAACTCAAAACTATAAAGATTCCATGCGATAAAAATAAAAAAAGTATCTTAAAACTAGAATCTGTGGCAAAAGAAAATAATATTGAACATCAAACTGCTCATGATGCATTAAGTGATGTAGAAGCTACGTTAGGTATAGCCAAATTGATAAAACAAAATAATGAAGAATTATGGCAGTCATGTCTTTTGTCAAGATCACCTGAAATAATTCAACAAGAATTAATAAATAAAAATAATTTTTTATATGCAATTCTTAGTCGAGATAAATTAGTTCCGATAAGTCTTATTTCAGCCAATCCAAATAATCCTAAAGAATTAGCTTTTTTTAATTTAAATCATGATCCTAAAGAATATGCAAATGCTAAAACTTCTGAAATTAAGACACTCATTAAAGAAAAAATAATATATACAGTGAAAACTAATAATTTTCCTATTCTTTTAAGAGATGATGGATTAATAGATCAGACTACTGTAAAAAGTGACAAAGACGGATATAAAAGAAAAGCTATGCAAATAAAAGAACTGGACAATTTTAAACTAAACACTAATCAAGCATTAGTAGATAAACAAGATGATTATCAGGTTGACCAATCATCAGATTATGTTGAAGAACAATTATTTTCAGCGTTTACGCCAAATGCTGATATAAAACGTAAAAAACTATTTCATATAACAGAAGATAAGAAAGTAAAGAGAGATATTATTGAACAATTAGAAGATGGGAGAGCTAAAGAAATTGCTAACAGAATACTATTCTCAGACTACCCTGATGAACTTTCCGAAAATAAAAAAAATAAAATGAAAAATAGTATAGCAAGTAAAGTATTTTGCAATGATGATGTTCCTTGGTGTACTTTGGATAAAGCTAAAAAAGAATTAAAAAAATTACATGATAGTGTTGAATTAAAAACTGATAAAGATTATTTAACTGAAATAGATAATTACCTACAATTGGAAGAAAAAAAATATAAATCCTATTTATAAATTTTCAATAAATTTAATTATTTTATCT
>MDTE01029049.1_pt1 | contig 36193 bp, 34 predicted proteins | sample 811231 | NCBI WGS metagenome assembly MDTE01 (sample SAMN05326651, study PRJNA326480) | marine metagenome | isolation source: seawater | place: Indian Ocean: Red Sea | collected 2010 | reverse complement strand
TTGGCATCAAGACGGGCAATATTGGGCAATTTCACCACTCGAAACATGTACGGTTTGGATCGCAGTAGACGCAGCAACTTCTGAAAATGGGTGCATGCGATTCCTTCCTGGTTCTCACAAAGATAGAAATTTACGCCCCCACCGAACCCACCAGAATCCCGACTACACTCTTCGTCAAGAATTGCTGGAATCTGAATATGATGAAAGTAATGCCTTCGACGTCGTACTTGATGAAGGACAGATTTCAATGCACGATGTTTATTTACTGCATGGATCAGAAGCAAACTATTCCAAATTCCCGAGGAGAGCATTAACTCTCCGGTATATGCCCGCAACATCAGAATTTGATCGAATTAAAGCTAATAAGATATACAAAAAGTCAGGGGTTTATGACCATAGCAAGAGCACAATATTTCTGATGTCAGGGACCAACCAAGCCCCAGGGAACGATTTTAGAATTCGCTCTAAAAATTAACAGTTTAGCCTTCTGGATTTTCTATTTCTGTAGGGTCTTCTGAATCACCCCATGAAACAAACATTGGCATCACAACATGTATATTCCCGTCATCTTCTGAAGCTTTAATGACGCCAGGACTTGAAGCACTCGTAATTTCTAGTGCGACTTTCTCTTGGGAGATAACATTCAGTACATCTGCTAAATAACGACTGTTGAATGCAATTTTTCCATCTACTCCCTCGATCTCAGCCTGAATTTCACCTTCATTATTACCAATTTCCTCTGCTCTCGAAGATATGGTCATCTTTCCGTTATTTCCAGATCCGGAAGACTCAATTTGCAAACGTACAATACCGCTCCCATCCTTAGCAAAAATCGCAGCAGTTTTTGTAGCCCTTTGTAGCTCTGAAAGAGCTACAATTACTCTGGTATCCCGAGATTCAGGAATCAATTGAGCATAGTTAGGAAAAGTTCCCTGAATCAATTGTGAAACCACTTCGATGTTCTTCATTTTGAAAAGAATCTGGCTACGCTGAGGCGTAATAACTATATCGATTGGATCATCGCCTTCTATCAACCGTTCAACCTCAGAAAGGGTTCTGGAAGGCACGATCACTGAAAGTTCTTCTGAAACTGGCGCTGCTAATTCACAATGGCTAACGGCTAAGCGAAACCCGTCAGCAGCAGCCAAGGTTAATTGACTACCTGAAAGTTCAACATTTACACCTGTTAACACTGGTCGCGAATCTTCTGAGGCAGCCGCAAATACGACGCTATGAATAGCATCTCGAAGAGCCTTAGGTGAAACTTGGGTGTTTAAGCCCTCGCCGATTGAGGGAATTGGAGGAAATTCATTGGCATCATTACCGTTAACCTTAGCATGAACCTGATTACCTTTTAGTTCGATACCTACACCAGAGGCTGCATTCTTTATTTCAATTGTTTGCCTACTCAAAGAGTTAACGAAATCAGTAAAAAGCCTAGCAGGAATAGTAATCGCACCGTCTTCAATTACTTCTGCACCAACCCAAGTACTAATTGCAATTTCCAAATTAGTTGCAGATAGTTTTAGGCGCCCACCATCCGTCGAGACCAGCACATGTTGAGTAATTGGCAAAGTCGTTCTTGTTGCAACTGCTCGTTGTACAACACCTAGTCCGTAACTTAAATTCTCCTGAAGGCAGTTCAGGTTCATAAATATTACCTCAACATATAGTAGAAATTATAAATGAAGTATATGCATCCTATCTAAGCTCTCGCAAGAGATTAAACTGCAAGAAAGCCACCTTCAAGTAGTAACTATTGAAGTGACGCAAGAAATGCGACCAAATCATCCAATTGTTCAGAAGTGAGAATTTCGCCAAAGTTCTGGGGCATTAGATCAGGTGCGCAAGGGCCAGTTGGGCATGCTTCAGCTATAACTGAATTTGGCTCAACAATCGACTGGTATATTTCTGAAGAGCTTAGTCTGGCTCCAACTTGGTTAAGGCTTGGACCAACTTGCCCATTTGCACTGACTACATCTAAAACATGGCAAGCTCCGCAGCCACCTACTCTACTGAACGCTGTAGCCCCAGGGTCAAGGTTGGCACTAGCTGAATTGGTAATACCACCTGGTAGTGGTGTGGCGGTGGGATCAGCTGCTACACCTGGCCGATCACAAGATGTATTAACAATTTGACCACCTTCTACATCGACACACTCTGTGGGAGTAGGAGTTGGAGTAACAGCACATGCGGTTATAAATACAAAAAAAACGCCAAGCGCCAGCATGGCGACTTTTAAATATACGGATCGCATCACAGAGACCTCACAAAAGCATAGGAAAATCGTTCAGAACAAGTCTAGCACAATCTGGTTTCTCAGCGTTTACTTTATGTGATCAATTAAAAAGAGAATATTAAGCCAACAGGGCCAATGCTCCTCATAGGCTTAATATTAGCCAGTACGCTTAACTTCCAATGACTCGCCCGGAGCCAGTGCTACTCGGCGAACATCTATTCCTAGTTTCAAAAGCCAGTACCCCAAAGTAGCTTTGCTGACTTCTAGTGCATGCGCAGTAGCCGACAAGCCTTGCTCATTAATCATCTCTGGAAGCAGCCTCTCCAAAGGCTGGCGATGCTTTTCTTCTACCTGAGTCATTAAACGAGTTTTACGCGCCATTACAAACCCTCCTACAACAATTACGATTACGCCAATACTTTTTTCAACATTTTCTATTATTTAATTTAATCATTTGTTTAGACAAAGTTCAAGACTTTTTATTAGTACTTTACCTATACAAAGTTTAAGAAAAGTTTAGAACATTGATTTTTTAGCTTTAAAATCTCTTAACACATGCTCGCAATATGCCTTAACATATTTGATATTTGCATAGATAATTTCTTCAGTGAGTGAGAGCTTTATAACAATATTTAGTGCAATGTTACCTATAGGTGAACTTAGGTTTGCTATTCCGTTCGCACTTTCAAACTATGATATGCACTGGGGCTTAGTACTGGTCCTAGCTATTGTGGGCAATACAATCCCTGTACCAGTCATCCTTTTTTGTCTCACGAAGGTAGGCAGGCGAATAGAAGCTTCAGGCAGTATTTTGGGGAAAGTATTTCGTTGGAGGACTAACTCACTGATGTTGAAGCTAAATTCGCATCAACGCTATCCTCTTGTTACGATCTTCCTTTTAGTAGCTATCCCCCTACCCTTTACAGGTGCCTGGACAGGCTCACTAGCTGTATGGCTATCAGGAATTTCTCTAACCAAAGGAATACTATCTATATTCTTAGGGATAATAACTGCAGGAGCCCTTGTAACTTTCTTGTACCTTGCTGGCTCGAACTTGTTATTGTGATGTTTCCATACAGGCCTTCCTCAAACCGAATCAATAGTAAACTATTATTTTTGGCGTAAAATACCCTCTATCAGGGACTTTAGCCTTAACAATAAAAGTATCATCAAGAAATTACGGCTAATTATGAATTTATTAGAAAAAACTAAACGCAACCACGGACTAGAACATGCCTCCATTTCCTTACTTATGCCGTATCTTCCACCAAGTAAAGTTGTTGCGGGCTATTCGTTGTCCTCTGGATTTTTAATTCTTGGAAAAATTGATACTGACTTTGTTGAAAGTGCAGTTAACGAAGCCCTAAGCAGGGTTAATCAAGGTGATAAAACCTTAGTCATTTCAGATCACTGCGGAACAAATATTCTTGTGGGGGCACTAATTACGACAATAGTTTCTATGGCATCTTTTAAAACTAAAAGGAAACGGGGTTCTTTTTTTCGCTCACTTAGCCTGTCTACATTAGGTCTTGTTTTTTCAGTGCCTTTGGGGAAAGTAGTACAGAAAAAATACACCACCTCAGCAGATCTGAGCACTCTCAGCGTCATTAAAGTATCAAGGATTGATTTTTTGAACCTCACATTTCATTGGGTTCAAACTAAATTCGAATAACAGATTTACAGTCTATAAACTTGTAAATGAAACCTAATCTCCTGTAAAAATAGGTTTCCTTTTTTCAACAAACGCTAGATACCCTTCTTTTCTGTCATTAGACTTGGCTACTATTTCTGAACAACGCTGTTCATACTCTAACCCAGCATCAATGTTGAAGTCACTTGACCTATCAATCGAGTGTTTCATTAAAGCTAAAGACTTTGGTGCCATGCTCAAAATCTGAGCCCCAATTTCCTTGGATTCAGATAATAAACTTTCAGGGTTTACTAGAAAGTTAACTAAACCCCAATCTAGAGCTTTATATGGATCAATCGTCATTCCTAACAGCATCATCTCTTTTGCCCTACTAATACCAACTAAGCGTGGCAACCTCTGAGTACCGCCTGCTCCTGGCAAAATTCCTAACTTCCCTTCTGGTAATGCAAAGCTCGCGGAAGTTGATGCAATTCTCAAATCACATGCTAAGGCCAATTCACAGCCTCCTCCGAAAGCGGGTCCATTGACAGCCGCAATTACGATTTTATCCATTAGTTCAATTCTTCTGAAAAGAGGAGAAATGAAAATTGAAGTTCTTTGCACTGATATATCGTCTGAGTTCTCCACCCGCTCTTTTATATCCGCTCCTGCTGAAAATGCTCTACCCTCACCAGTTATGATTAAAATTTGAGAATCCGATTCAGACTCAAAATGATCAAAGGCACTTTCCAGCTCAGATATCATCTCCCGACTGATCGCATTCAACCTAGCCTCTCTAGATAAAGTCAAAACGGCTAGGTTTTCTTCGTTTTCATATTTCAATGTATTAAAGTACAAACCATCCTCCTTATACTAAAAGATCCTTGATTCTTAAGCTTTTAAAAGTAAAATACAGAAGTTGTGTAATTCTAATATATGTCCCAGTAGCTCAGTTGGACAGAGCGGGTGCCTTCTAAGCACTAGGCCGCGGGTTCGAATCCTGCCTGGGACGCCATTTATACGAGCTTTAATCGTTCCTTTAGCTCCAGTGCAGAGTTATTAACCTTTTTAACTGTCTTGCTTACATCAGTATCGACTAATGCTCCGTTGCGTTTTAAAAAGTTACCAGCCACGATTACCTCTGTTACGGCTTGCGGTTGGCCTGAGAAAACAATTTGATCAACCCAATTCCAGTCAGGTCCAAAGTTCATGGAAGTCGGGTTAATGAAAATAAGATCAGCAAATTTTCCCGCTTTTAGAGAACCGATTTTATCCTGAAGTTTCAACACATTAGCACCACCCATAGTTGCGAGCCACAAGGCATCTTGGGTTGAAGGAAATGCGGATGCACTATTGGATCTAGCTCGCTGTAGACCAACTGCCATTTTCATATTAGTAAAGAAATCTGGAAAATCATTTGTCCCTCCATCTAATCCAAGGCCCATAGCAAGTCCAGATTCTTTCATTTCAGGCAGCTTCGCCACGCCGGAGCCTAGTCTCATATTTGACAAAGGATTATGCGTGATTCGTGCAGAAGAAGTACTCAGCAGATGAATTTCCTCACTACTCAAGTGAACTACATGATCTGCTAATAAGCGAAAATTAACGGCTCCGGACTTTTGCAATGCCTCAAAAGGTTTTTGATCAATCTGCTCTGGTGATTCAAGCAAATGCACATCGAAACTCAGATCTAGTTTTTCAGCAACTGAAAATGTATTAGCTAACTCTTCAATGGACTCAATGGCTGGATGTGCACAAATGTGCAGTAGCGCAAAAGTATCACCATCTACCATATCTTTGATTTCTTGCGCCCTCAGGTACCTTTCTGGGTTATTCTGGCAATAGAATCCATAACCAAATCTCAACCCTGAGTCAGATAATGCACTGAGATTCGCTTCTACAAAATTTTCATCAAAGGCATGAGACCAATCTAGGACTGTAGTTACTCCGGTTTCGATAAGGCCAAAAGAACCCAGCCTGACTGCGTGGTATACATCATTTCTGCTAAGTCCTGCTCTTGCAACGGCAAAAACACATTCTTCGAGCCATCCAGAAAGTCCTTGGTCGAGTCCACACCCACGAATCAACGTTTGCCAAAGATGGTCATGGCAATCCACAAACCCGGGCATTACAATTTTGCCACTTGCGTCGAGAGTCTCATCTTTAGAGCCTGGTAAATTCTTACCAACTTCTACGATTAAGCCATCTTCTATACGGATATCTAAGTCTCTGCTCAAACCTAGCTTCCCTAACCCAATGCTCGGTTCAAGAGTTAAGACTAGAGAAGCTCCTTTAATCGTAAAGTTGTTTCTCATTGATCACACCTCTTAAAGTAAGTATGAGGAGCTAGAGCCAGTTAGTAAATCCCTCTATTGGTGTGCGTGTAGTGGTTGGTTCTTCATCGGGGTATCCGATCTCCAACATTGCCACCATCTCCAAATCTTGAGTTGCCCCTAGTAGTTCATCCAAGCCCTGGATTCGTGTGACTTTACCAGTTTCAATAGTTACTGTGATCCCTTCAGCAAAGGCTGCGAGGGACATATTCTGAATTCCCATTACGACCGATGCGTAATTCTCTCGTGTTACAAAATCGTTGTCGCCTTTAAGGTTATAAACATATGCAATTACAGGAGGCTCAGTGATTTTAGCTTTATACGCTCCTGATTTGGCAGTGTCATTGGTTTCCTCGAGCATTTGATCATAGACAAGCTGAGCAAGCGATTCACGAATTTTCGAATTTTGCTCTAAGACAAAAAACCTCCAAGGCTCCGTTAGTCTATGGTTTGGAGCCCAAGCTACTGTACTTATTAGTTTGCTTAAAACATTCCGCGGAACTGCCTTATTTGCAAACTTCCAGGCTGATCTTCGCTTGAATATAGCCTGATAAACTGAAACGTCAGTTTCTGGAATCCTTATAGCTGTAGATTCTTCTTTTTGATTTGTCATGGTTTTCTCTTTGTTAGTCCAGACAGAAATTTTCGTTAGTATATACTAATATAGCTAGCGTGAGTGCTTTCGGACAAAAGATCAAGCGTTATAAAATTCTTTCGCGTTGCCATATAAGAATGCACTCATTTGATCTTCGCTTATTTGCCCAAGGCATTCCAGTGTATATTTCAAGACCTGTTCGTAAGGCAAAACTGCTGCACTCACAGGCCAATCACTTCCATACATAACTCTACTAAATCCAAATAACCTAATTATTTCATCAACAAATGGTTTGCTGTGCGCTGCCTGAATATTTTTAGGGTCATCTTCTGAAACTAAGCCTGAAATCTTTACGTATACGTTTTCGTTTTTTGCAATTGACTTCATCAACGTACCCCATGGTTCACGCTGACCTGCAGCAATCAGAGGTTTAGCTATATGATCTATGACAAATTTGGCGTTTGGATAAGCAGATGCGATTTTGGAAATAGCGGGCAGATGCCTAGGTTCAACCAGAAAATCATAGGTCAGTTCTTTTTTCTCTAACAATTCAAAGCCATTTGCAACATCTTCACGAAGAATCCAATAATCGTCATCCTCAAGGGGAAGCATAGACCGTACACCTTTAAACTTCTTGCTTGCTTCAAGGCTCTCTAAGTCTTTTTCAAAATTTTTACTAGCTAGGTTCAACCATGCAACGACTCCCAATACGAAAGGGTTATCTTCAGCGATCGAGATCAACCAGTCAGCTTCTTCTTTTGAAGGGTGTGCTTGAACTAAAATTGTTCCTTTGACACCAGTTTTAGACATCAACGGTCTTAGATCTTTGGGGTGAAAGTTATTTTGATAGAAAGAATTGCCAGAAATGTGGCTATAATCACGTAACTTATGGTCCCAGAAATGCTGATGGCTATCTATGATTTCCATAGTTCTCCTTCGCTGACCACATGGCAGTGGAACGATATTTTAAAACATATTTCAGCAGACTTTTACATGTTTAGATGATTCTAATCCACATTCAAAGGAGAAAGTTTAATGGGCAGCAATAATACCTAACCAAAATCAAGCGCTATAATTGAATTGTTAGTAATAAGGTCCGTAGTTTTGGTAGACTCATTAATACAAAATAAGAATTATATTTATAAACTTTGACTTCAGAAAATCAACCCTTCCCGCCCGTCTATGAATCTTCTTCAATTTCAATGAAACAAGCGAAACCAGGACAGAATCAAGGTAGAAGCAACTTATTGTTTGTAATTGCTAGTGGCCATGCTATGAAGCATATCTTCGTAGCAGGTTTATTTGTGCTGATGCCTGAAATTAAACAGACTCTGGGTCTTAGCAATTCATCTTTAGGCATTCTGGGCACCTCTAAATCTTTGGCGGGTGGACTAGCAAATGCTCCAGCCGGGTTCATAGCTGATCGTTATAGGCAGTATTTTTCACCAATCCTGGCCGGGTTATTCGTGTTTTTGGCTATATTCCAAATAGCTCTTTCACGTGCAACAGGTTTATTTGACGCAGCGGTTTACGCAAGTGTTTTATCAGTAATTGCAACTGCGTGGCATCCACCTGCAATTGGAGCCCTTTCACATGCCTTCCCCGAAAGAAGGGGTTTAGCCATTTCTGTGCATGGCACAGGAGCTAGTATAGGCGAGGCACTTGGGCCTCTTTTAGCTGGTTCTTTATTGCTAACCTTAACATGGCAATCCGTACTCCAGTTTTCTGCAGTTCCTGCTTTGGTATTTGCTTTATTTGTTTGGTTAACTACGCGGAAATTTAAAATTGACTCGGACACAGCTTCCTTACAAGATTACATATCTCATTCGAAAAATTTACTTAAAAATCGCCAGCTTTTATTAATCCTTTTAATAGCTGGAGCTTTTGGTGGTTGCCAAGCTGCGATGTTTGTATTTCTGCCGGTTTACTTGAGAGAGGATCTTGGGAAATCTACATTTGTAGTAGGGCTCTGGATAGCATTTTCACAAGGTATAGGTGTAATCACTCAACCAATAATGGGATACCTCTTAGATAAAATCGGGCGACGTCCCGTGATTGTTCCTGCATTATTTGTACTATCAGCAAGCCTTATTGTCTTGTATTTCACCAAGGATGGGGTTTTATTTTTATTATGCTTGGGCTTGGCAGGTGCTTTTCTTTTTTCAACTACTTCGCTACTAGTAACCGCAGCTGTAGATGTAGCGGGGAATGAAGTACAGGCAACTACCGTATCACTTGTTTATTCGGCGCTTTCTATATTTACTGCATTGGGGCCTCTTGCGGCGGGATTTTTAGCAGATGAGGTGTCAGTCAGGTCAGTATTTCTTCTAGCAGCGTCTCTGGCACTTTTGGCTTCAATTTTAAGCCTACTTTCAAAGATGGACTTTGATTCCCGCAATAGCTCATCTATCGAGCAGTGATTATTGGTATTCTCTTAAAATCGCCTTCGCTAATTTATCCGCATCGTGATGGCTCAAATGAATTGGGTCACTAAGGTCAGCGCTTATTTGCTTACCATTAAAGTTTTCTAAATTCAACGGTACTACTGCATCTTGCTTAAAAGATGGGTCAATTGGCAATGGATTATTGTTAGTTAAGAAATGGGTGACTGCCACACTGGTGAATTTTTGAAAGGTTTCTAGGTGATCCTGTGCCGAAAATCCTTCGGTTTCTCCAATTTGTGTAGCTATATTGCATACAAAAATCTTTTTTGCTTTTGATGAATTCACAGCTTTTGATATCTCTGGTATCAAGAAGTTTGGGATTACGCTTGTATATAAACTACCAGGGCCAATTATTATAATCTCGGATTCTTCAATTGCAGATAAAGCTGCTGGATTAGAAGTTGCACCTTCAGGCTCTATCCACAATTGATTGATTTTTTCACCAGATTTACCAATAGCAGATTCACCTGTCAAAACAGCCCCTTTGCTGGTATTCGCCTTGAGTACTATGTTAGGAAGTCTGGTAGAGGGCACTACTTTTCCTTTCAAAGCTAAAATCCTGGCAGCGGATTGTAGAGCATCATGAAGATCACCATCATGAGCAAGGGCTGTTAATAAAAGGTTACCCATACTGTGCCCATGCAAGTCGCCTGCTGTATCGAATCTAAAAGAAAAGAGTTCCTCGAGCACTGGCTCAGAATCTGCCAGTGCTATCAAGCATTGGCGAGCGTCACCAGGAGGGGAAATACCTAATTCATCTCGCAATCTTCCTGAACTACCACCATCGTCTGCAACTGTGACTATTGCTGTCAGGTTTTCAGAATACTGTTTTAGGCCACGTAAGAGTGTGGACTGTCCCACGCCTCCTCCAATAGCAACTATTCGAGGTCCGCGTCTTCTTATCCTACGAGTTGCAAGATTTTCGATTAGACCTTCGCCCGAGTTAGCATAAGTTGCACCAGACAAGAGGGCCCGGTATGTTTGCCAAGCTCCAAGTAAAAACACAAATATCCCAATCAGAGCAAAAAAAGCGCCACGCCAAACTAATGGGACTACCCCGCTCAAAGTTATTTTCCGTCCAAAATTAACCACTCCGCTGGTAAAGTCCATTGATATTTCTGTGATTGAAGTAAAAGCAAGAGCAAAGCCGAGTGAAACCCAAATGGCACCTAGCAATGATAAAAAAATCCATCTTTTTAAACCAATTCCTGGTGTAAGGAACAAAAAGAATCTTCTTTTGAATACAGATGAATTCATTGAATTCTGTGGCGTTTTAGTAATTTTACTCATTCTGTTATTTTTCGATGCTTTATACCAATGAGCGTAACTCTATATTTAGGTTGTGGGAAGGCTATATACTTGCTTCTAGATTCGTTCAACGAAAAAAGTTTACACTCCAATCCCTACTTTGCTATTTTTATAATTCAGGGTCTTGGTAAACTCTCGACCTTCATTAGAAGTTTTCATATTATTGGCAAGAGGTACTTGAATGCGCATAGTAATTGGATCTGATCACGCGGGACTAGAACTAAAAAGCGTTGCCGCATCATGGATCTCAAATTGGGGTCACGAAGTACTTGATGCAGGAGCGTATGAATTTGATCGTGATGATGATTACCCTGACTTTGCTGAATCAACAGCTATGGCGATAAAAGAAGATCGTGCGGATCGCGGAATCTTATTATGCGGGAGCGGAGTCGGGGCAAGTATTACCGCAAATAAAATCCCTGGCATCAGAGCTGCAATGTGTCACGATAATTATTCAGCTCACCAGGGTGTAGAACATGATGATATGAACGTTCTATGCCTTGGGGCTCGTATAGTTGGAATTGAATTAGCAAAAGAAATAATCAGTACATTTATTGAGGCTAAATTCACTGGCGAACCAAGGCATGTTAGAAGAGTAGCGAAAATTTCTGCTATAGAGGAAAAACATAAATAGAATGGCTATTGGCGCTTCTATGAATTCCCCACTTCAGAAAGCTCAGTCATTGGGCCAGTCTATTTGGTGTGATGATATTAGCAGGAATCTGATTAAGTCCGGAAGATTAGAAGATTTAATTAGTAGAGGGGTCACAGGATTAACTACCAATCCAACCATCTTTGAAAAAGCTTTAAATGCAACCCATGATTATGACCTTGATATTGCGCGACTAGTTGCTAGTGGAAAGTCAAACAAAGACATATTTGAAGAACTTTCTATTTTTGATGTGCAAAAAGTAGCTGATGCTTTAATGGAAATTTATACGGACTCTAATTACAAAGATGGGTACGTATCGTATGAATTGTCGCCAAATCTAGCTGATGACCCTGTTGCTTCAGTTGAAGAAGCCTTGAGGCTTTTCAGTTTGATAAATCGCCCTAACCTAATGATCAAAGTACCGGCTACATCTTCTGGCATTGAAGCTTTACGCAAGCTTATTTCTTTAGGGATTAACACTAACGTTACACTGATTTTTAACGTCGATACCTACGAAGCAGTAGTCAGGTCTTATTTGTCCGGGCTTGAGGATTTGGTTGCGAATGGTGGGGATCCCTCAAAGGTATTTTCGGTTGCGTCATTTTTCCTAGCACGTGTAGATACTGCAATTGACGGAGTTCTTAAAGCCAAAAAAGGAGCCGAGGGCAGTTTAAATAAAGCAGCGATCTCAAATGCGAAAATTGCATACCAGAAATTTACGCAACATTTCAGCTCACCCGAGTTCAATGCGCTAAAGTTAAAAGGCGCGATGGTGCAAAAACCACTATGGGCTAGCACAGCCACTAAAGACCCCGGCTTGAAAGATACTTTTTATTTTGAAGAACTGATTGCTGAATCCACAGTGATGACGATGCCTGAAGGTCTTTTGAAAGCAGTACTTGATCATGCGCAAGTTGAAAAGGTGATTTCTCCTGATTCGATTGACCCTCTTAAACAAATTTCTGAGATCAAGAAACACGGCGTTGATATTGAAGCAGTAACCAGTGACCTATTAGCAGCTGGATTAGAGAGTTTTGGAAAGTCTTACACTGAGTTAATTACGACTATCGATAGGAAAAGGCATTCACTTAATATTAAGGGCTATCAGTCTTTATTTTCACACTCACAGATTTTGAACCCAGCCTATAAACAGATTGAACAAGAAAATATCATTTCAAGGATCTGGTCCTATGATCATAAATTATGGCATGAGTCACCACGCGAAATCATTGATCGCCTAGGTTGGCTAGAAATCACAAAAGTGATGACACCTAAGATTAATGAAATATGTTCATTTGCCCATGAAATAAACCAGTCTGATTTTGATTATGTGGTACTTTTGGCGATGGGTGGTAGTGCATTTGCACCCGAGCTGTTCAGTCAGATTTTCAAAGAGACTAGAAACCATCGAAAATTTTATATGCTGGATTCAACTCATCCGGATTGGGTTAAATCAGTTTCTGAGTCGATCGTTCTTGAAAAAACCCTTTTTATAGTTTCATCCAAGTCGGGTTCTACAATTGAAGTAGACTCATTTTATCTTTATTTTAGAGATTTGATTGAACAACACGTTGGATCAGAAAATGCTGGCAAACATTTCGTTGCGATAACAGATCCCTCGACTCCACTTGCTCAATTAGCTAAAGCTCAAAATTTCAGGAAGGTTTTCTTGAACCCAGCGAACATAGGGGGGCGTTTTTCATGCCTTTCTTTCTTTGGGCTAGTACCTAGCGCATTACAAGGCATAGATGTTAAATCAATCATTACTAACGTAGAAACAATGATATTTAAGTCCAAGCTGGAAGACTTAGAACTGAATGAACCAGCTAGACTTGCCGCAACAATTGCAGCGTTTTCTGCTCAAGGCATAGATAAGTTAGTGATAATTACTTCACCTTCATTATCAACTATGGGGGTTTGGACTGAACAACTGATAGCAGAAAGCCTTGGCAAGAAGGGTGGTGATGTAATTCCAATTGCGGGTGAACCTTTATTAGACCCTGGCAGTTACGGCAATGATCGTTTATTTGTGTACATCAAATTAGCAACTGACGATAACAAATCGAAAGACCTTCAAGTTGAAAAACTAATGGATTCTGGAAATCCAGTAATCTGCATAGAATTGGAAGGCCCTGCCCAAATAGGCGCAGAATTATATAAATGGGAATTCGCAACGGCAGTGATTGGCGCACTTAAACATGTACATGTCTTTAATCAACCCGATGTCCAAGCAGCAAAAGATTTTGCTCAAAATGGATTAAATTTTTATATGAAAGAAGGGCAGCTTATAAAGGCGCCTGAAGTTTTGTCAGTAGAAGATCTTTTTTCGCTTGCAAAACCTGGTGATTATGTATCTTTTCTAATTTACTTATCTCAAACATCTAGCATTGATGCGTCTATAAATAGAATACGAGAAGCTATCACTAAAAAATTCAAACTTGCTACCTCTGCTGGTTATGGCCCTAGATATTTACACTCAACTGGGCAACTTCACAAAGCTGGACCTAATAAAGGATTATTTATTCAACTTGTAGAGCCAGATTCTAATTCATCAAACGAAGTTGATATATCTGGAGCAGGCTATTCCTTCAGGGTGCTTAATAATGCTCAAGCCAACGGTGATTTAATTGCACTTGTCGAACAATCCAGAAGGGTTAGTAGGGTTTTTATAGCTGGAACACCAGAGCGAACAATAGAAGCGCTATCAAACCAAGTTCTGTCGATAAATGTCCCCTCTTGAGAGTAGAGAATTCTGATGCTCGAATGTAAGCTCTAACTATGTGTGGCATATTTGGATACACAGGGAACAAATTAGCCTCTGATCTATTACTTCAAGGCTTAGGAAGGCTTGAATATAGGGGGTACGACAGCGCAGGCCTTGCAACAGTTTCTGGAAACGGTGAGCTCCAGCATCTTAAATCAGCCGGCAAGCTTAGTAATTTGATCAATCTCATTGATACTGACACTCTTAAAGGTAGTTGCGGAATTGGGCATACAAGATGGGCTACTCATGGTGAGCCCAATGATTTAAATGCTCATCCTCATGGAAACTCTTCAGCAAACCTTTTCACGGTACACAATGGAATTGTGGAAAACTATTTCGATTTAAAGCAAATGCTTGTCAAAGAAGGCCACAATTTTCTTTCTGAAACAGACTCTGAGGTAATTCCACATCTAATTAGCCATTATATTGAGAAAGGTTTTGACTTAGAAAAAGCCATCCAACAAACTGCGTCCGCAATAGAAGGTTCAAACACTGTAGCAGTAATTCATGCGAAATACCCTGAAGAGATAATAGCTTTCAGGATCGGCAATGCCGGCGGGCTGACAATAGGGCTTGGTGTAGATGAAATGTTCATATCAAGTGACTTACCAGCACTCGCAGACCACACGAATACTGTATATTTCCTACAACCAGGCCAAATTGCATCAGTAAATTCTACTGTTGTGAAATTTACTGATTTAGATGGTAATAAAGTAAACCTTAAAACCCATACTATCGACAAAAATTCTTCATTTGCAGCGAAGGGTGGTTTTGATCATTTCATGCTTAAAGAGATTATGGATCAGCCTGAATCATCAATGAGTTCGCTTCGAGGTCGGCTTCGATTTAGCCCTTATAGTGTCTTGGTTCCTGAGGTACCTCTTACCAACAAACAATCTCTAGAAATTAAACGTGTCGTTCTTCTTGGTATGGGCTCCAGCCTTCATGCTGCACAACTAGGAGCTCTTTATTTAGAGAAATTTGCTCGCATTCCTGCAGTGGCTGAAGATTCATCAGAGTTTCGCTACCGCAATCCAGTAATAGATAAATCCACGCTAGTTATTGCGGTTGGCCAATCAGGAGAAACAGCAGATACATTGGAAGCTATGAATCATGCGAAGAAATACAGCGCAAAGATTATATCTGTGGCTAACGTAGAAGGTAGTCAGGCAACTCGAATAGCAGATGGGGCAGTAATGATGCACTCAGGGTACGAGGTCGGCGTTGCCTCTACAAAGACTTTCACTGGTTCGTTGATTTGTTTGCTTTTAGTTGCCCTCCATTTAGCAAATGCAAGAAGTTCTTTAACTAAAGATGAATTATCAGAACTAACAGAACAGCTGACTCATTTACCTAGGTTAATCGGAGACTCAACTCAACTTAACGCAGGTACATTCAGTAACTTAGCAAAGCATTACTCAAAGATGCGGCGATTCTTGTTCATTGGTAGGGGCCTGATGGTGCCAATAGCTAGTGAAGGTGCAATGAAACTAAAAGAAATCAGTTATTTACAAGCAGAGGGAATGACCGCTGCAGCAATGAAACATGGGCCAATAGCATTAGTAGACGCTGAAACACCGGTAATCGCACTTGCTACTAACAATGAATACAGGATGAAAAATATAGGGAATATCAATGAAGTCCTAGCGCGAGGCGGGTCGCTAACCGCTGTAATACCCCTAGGCGATGATCAACTTGAATCACTGGTGACTAATGCCCTTTTTGTTCCAAAAGCCCCGGAAATTTTGGAACCAATTATTGCAACCATTCCATTACAGCTTCTTGCATATCATATTGCTGACTATCTTAACCTTGACGTTGACCAACCGAGGAATTTAGCTAAAAGTGTAACCGTGGAGTAGAACATAACAGTTAATTAACATGGGTATATTATTATCAATTCATAAGTTATTCAGTAGCAGTAGGGTAACGTGATTTCCTCTAAAAACGCCGTAATTCTTGTAGCCTTAGAAAATGAGCTCCCAGAGTCGCTTATCCCCGATTTCAAAGTAACTTATACCGGTGTAGGCAAAATTAATGCAACGATTAAAACTATTGAATCCATTGAGAAATACAAACCTGAATACATTATCAATTACGGCTCTGCTGGTAGTTTAAATTCTACTATTTCTGGCTTGGTGGAAGTCACGACTTTTAAACAAAGGGACATGGATGCCACGTCACTGGGCTTTGCTATAGGAGTGACTCCATACGATAAAGTTGAAACAATTTCACATGGTAATCACGGTTTATCTTGTGGCAGCGGCGATAATTTTGTGACTGAAATACCTGAGCTGTATACAGATTTGGTAGATATGGAGTCTTATGCAATCGCAAAAGTTTGTCTTATTAACAAGGTCAGCTTTTTATGCTTTAAATTTATCTCTGATAGCGCTGACCAAAACGCTCCTGATAGTTGGTCAAAAAACATGACAAAAGGTCAGATTCTTTTTAGGGATTTATTGAACAGTCTCAAATGAATTCTTGAAATCAGCGACCGTAAGTTTAATTCCTTCTTGCAGTTTCACTATAGGTTTCCAGCCAGAAATTTCACTGAAGTTCAATGCATCCAAAGAAATTTTAGCCACGTCCCCTGCCCTAGGCGAAGCATAGTTAAAAGCTTCTGAAAAGTTTGTCTCTCTAGCAATTAAATTGGCTAACGAATTCGTTGATGTCTCGATCCCTGTACCAATGTTGTAGGAGCCTTGTAATTGAAGATTCATAGCCAACATGTTGGCTGCTACTACATCATCGACATACACGTAATCGCGAGTATCTTCGCCGGTACCAAAAATCACAGGAGCCTTGCCATTCAAAATTTGTGCGATGAATATCGCTATGACACCAGCCTCACCCTGGGGTGACTGTCGAGGTCCATAAACATTGGAATAGCGCAGTGACGTTGATTTAAAGCCATAAACTCTGCGATAAAAGCCCAAATAAGTTTCAACCGCAGCTTTAGAAGAACCATAAGGAGATACAGGCAGAATAGGTGCAGTTTCATCAGCAGGGATTTTTTTTACTTCACCGTATAATGCTCCTCCAGTGGATGCAAATATAAGGTGTTTAACTTCTGTATCCACACATGCTTTGATAACGTTCAGTGAGCCTAAAATATTATGTGCTGCATCAAGCTCGGGATCTCTAATCGATGCTGATACGCTTATCTGAGCAGCATGATGATTAACGAAGGAAGGTTCAAAGCTTTTGATTGCTTTATTTACGGCTTTGAAATCCCTTATATCAACATTGAAAATTTTTACTTTTTCAGGGACATTTCTATTAGTGTCATAATCCAGAACTGCCACTTCGAAATTATTTTCCAATAATTTATCGACTATATGGGAACCAATAAAGCCCAGACCCCCCGTCACCAGAACTTTGGTTCTAATCGGCATCTGCTTAGGTCCTTCTTCGAAGTCTTCTAGCTGAACTACGTGATTTTGTTGGTGTTTCCTCAGATGCAGCTGTCAATATTTGTGGGGGTTTCAATCTTCTATATAGAAAAGAGCCCAGACCCAACGCAAACATAAGAACAGATACAATTTGGGCCATGGGTATACCTGCCTCCTCCCACGGTCCTATTCTCAAAAACTCCAAAGAGAATCTTACAATTGGATACCAAATTAAATAGAAGCTTAAGATATCTCCCGTATTTACTTTGTGAGGGATTTTCCGAGTAATGTAGAGGATAAATACAACACCCAAGAAATTTAAAGCTGACTCGTAGAAAAATAATGGGTGAAATCGCTCAAAACCAATAAATTCTGAAGCTTGGTACGCTACTTTCGCTTGAGGTATAAAGATTCCCCAAGGTAGGTCTGTCGGTCTCCCAAATAATTCTTGATTGAAAAAATTACCCCAACGACCAATAGCTTGGCCGATCATGAACGTAGGAGCACCAATGTCCAACCACAAGATCGCACTCATAGCTGGGTGTCTCCTTACAATCATAGGGAGTGAAAATGGCATGGTCGAGAATTTCTTGGGTTTTGTTTCTAATCTTGTATATAGCCATAAAGCAAAAACAGCACCAACAAAAGCCCCAAAAATCCCAATTCCACCATTCCATATAGCAAAGATGTCGCCAAGGTTTTCCCGGTAGCGTGGCCATTCTTGCTGGTCGAATACGTGGTAGAGCCGTGCTCCAATGATACCTAGTACAGTACCTAGCATTGCTATGTTAACCACATGAGTGGGGTCTTGTTTGTAAAGCTTTGCTTGAATTTGTCCTACTACTATTCCAGCAAAAAGTCCAAGCAGGATCATCAAAGAATAAAACCTTAAACTGAAAATACCGATATCAATTCCTTGCAAAGAAATGTCCAAAAAATACCTCTGTAGTGTTGATTATAAGGATTCTAAATCAAATCAATTTTAATGAGACTATGGTTTAACCACAGTCCCGTCTGCCCTTCTTACAGTATCCCAAGATCCGCCATATTCACGCGGTTTAAATGGGAACTTATCTGCCATTTTCTCATCTATATCAATACCTAATCCTGGTAATCCATTTGCCCACATCATTCCTTTTTCAAGAGTTGGTATTCCTGGGAACATTTCGACAGTGTTACGTCCCGGAATTGCAACTTCCTGGATGCCAAAATTATGTGTATTCAAATTCAACATCATATTTGCTGCATGGCCTACTGGTGATGTGTCGTTAGGCCCATGCCAAGCTGTTCGCACATTATATAGTTCTGCCATAGCTGCAATTTTTCTAGCGGGTGTAATTCCACCAATTTGTGACATATGAATTCTTATGAAATCAATTAAACGTTCTTGAATCATAGGGATGATCTCATGCGGGTTGTTCCATAGTTCTCCCATAGCTAATGGCGTTGAGGTTTGAGCTCGAACCATTTTAAAATATCCATTGTCTTCAGGGCTAAACAAGTCCTCAAGGAAAAATAGCTGATACTTTTCGCATTCTTTAGCAAACCATACACCAAGAATAGGAGGGATTCTTTCGTGAACGTCATGGAGGATTTCCAAACCGTACCCAAACTTGCTCCTTAAATAATCAAACAGTCCTAACGCAGAACGAAGATATGGCTTCGGCTCAAATATGCCACTAGCATGTGCCACAGGTAAGTTATGAATTCTTTCAGTCCATGTTGTTGCGACAATAGGTCCTTCTAAAACATTCTGAGTAGATAATCCCGTAACCGTATTCTGAGCACGGTCAGTTCCATACGTTGAATACCCTTTGGTCGCCATTTGGACTCTAATATGATGAAACCCTTCATCTATGTACCTTTGTACATTTTCTCCCACTTCTTGAAGTGATTCACCTGAGGCATGTACATATACAGGAGCAGCTTCTCTTGATCTGCCCCCTAAAAGATCGTACACCGGCATATTAGCCATTTTGCCTTTAATGTCCCATAGTGCTTGATCAATACCGGAAAGCGCATTATTCAAAACAGGCCCGTTTCTCCAATACGAAGAAACATACGAAGATTGCCAAATATCTTCAATATCTGAAACGTTCTTATTTTTTAAAAAGGGGGCAAGGTAGTCGTTGATTGCTGCGTAAACTGCCGTAGGTCTTTGGGTGAAAGTTGCACACCCTAATCCATATAAATCAGGCTCGGATGTTTCAACTTTCACTATTACCAAACGGGTGTTGTCCGGTTCCGTCAAAATAGTGCGAATATTTCGGATGGTTACTGCAGGCATGAGAAAATCCACTAAATCAATAAGGGCCCATAAGGGCCCTTATTTGAAAAGGAATATTTCTATCGCTCTTTACCGAGTCGATACATACGTGTCCCGCATGCAGGGCATTTACCTTCAGTAGCGGGACGTCCATTCTTCATGGTCACAGTTTTTGTTTGATCCATTTCAACTTCACCCCGGCATTTCATACAGTAACCAATCATGGACAACTCCCTCCGTAAATTTAATTTTCCGCGCCAGTTCAGATGCTAGGATTCCTCTGTAAGGACAGTCAAGTGAGAATTCATCGATTTTTATCCATCCATGCACTGCTTTTGTTTTGCGAATTCCGAAAACAAAATGAAGAAATTTAAATGAACGTAAATATCTAGCTGAAATGATACGAAATACATCGTTCTGGATCGAGCAAAACCGAAATTTTATCTCTTGGATTCGGTAAGTATTGTCTCATAGGATAATGGGAATTTAACTAAGAGGTGCACTCTGGGAGTACTATCAAATCAACAAATTCGGGGACTAATCAACAATATGCCTCCGTTAATTAGTGAATACATTGATCTGGAATCGCAAGTCCAACCAAATGGTTTTGATGCAACTTTGCAATCAATTGCCAAATTTGACTCACTTGGAATTTTAGGGATGTCAAATCAAGAAAGAATCCTACCAAATGTTGAAGAAATCTCATTTGACGCCGAAGGCTACATTCATCTCAACCCAGGATGTTATCTAATTAGATTGAATGAAACCGTTTCATTACCAAATTCAATCATGGCCTTAGCTAGGCCACGTTCTAGCCTTCTAAGGAGTGGTGTTTCAATCCACAATGCTGTATGGGATGCTGGTTATTCAGGGCAGTCTCAAGCATTAATGGTTGTCTACAACGAACATGGATTTAAGCTTTCCAAAAACTCGCGCATCCTCCAGTTAGTTTTTATGGAACTTGATAGCGCAACAACGACCCCATACGAAGGCAACTACCAAGGTGAATCAGCTAAAAAGAATGCAGGTTGATGTTTAGAAAAATAGGCTAATAATTCAAAATTTGATCTAAGGCTTCACATACAGTAGCTATTTCCTGTTCGTTCATCGATGTGTAGAAAGGTAAAGCAATCGTTTGCGAAGAAATTTCTTCTGAGATTGGGAAATCTCCAGACTCGAAACCAAATTTCTCGCGATAAAAAGGCAACAAGTGAATGGAGGGAAAGTATGGCCTAGAAGGAATGCCTCTTTCTAATAATTTAGATACCACCCCATCTCTATCGATACCAGAGTTCAAACGAACTACGTAAACAAACCAACTCATTTTAGTAGTCTTTTTAGATATCTGAGGAGGGTTAACTCCATTTATTTCAGCCAAGTAATGAGAATATAAATTTGCAACTTGGTTACGCTTACTCAATATTTTTTCAATCCGATTCATTTGGCTCACGCCTATTGCTGCGCTAAGTTCATTGAGTCGGTAGTTATACCCTAGCCTACTGTGACCAAGCCATCCATCAAATACATCCCTTCCTTGATTTCGAAGTGACCTAAACAAGGAAGCCCATTCATCATTGTCAGTAACCGCTACTCCGCCTTCACCTGTTGTTATCTGCTTATTGGGGTAAAATGCAAAAATACCAACATCTCCTAAATTGCCTGCTGGTCGCCCTTCATATCTAGATCCAATTGCCTCTGCTGAATCCTCAATTAGACTTAAATCATAGTCCCTGGCAATTGTTTTTAACTGATCCATTTCAGCTGGTTGCCCGAACACATCAACGGCTAAAATTGATTTAGCTTTCCCTAATTTTTGATTACGTAGCTTAGGGGGGAGCCACTTGTTCCTCATATTGGAGCTCGAAGATAAATCCTTAATTGCCTCAAGTACTTGCTTGGGATCTATATTAAAGGTGAAGGGGTCTACATCAACAAAGACTGGAACAGCGCGTTCATAAAGAAGAACATTAGATGAAGCTACGAAGGAGAAAGGTGTGGTTATTACCAAATCTCCATCTTCAACACCGGCTGCGATAACTGATAAGTGTAATGCAGCAGTACCACTAGAAACGGCCACTGCGTGTTTTGCGCCAACATAATCTGCAACTAATAGTTCAAAGCTTTCGACCTGAGGGCCTTGGCTTAATCGGGAAGTTTGAAGCACATTTTTTACTGCGCTTATTTCTTCAGCTGAAATATCTGGAGAAGCCATTGGAATTTGTCTATTGGTGCTCATCAAAGCTCCTGAATACTATATCCCCACAAACTGCAAGGCTACGAGTTAGGCGAGGAAAAAAACTTTCTCCTCGCCTAACTCAATTTAATCCTATTGGACTAATACTCCCCTTTTAACGCTATTGCGTCTTTAGGTACAACATTTCCTTGTAAATCTACTAAATCAGGTTTGACTGGAACCCTATCTGAAACTCCAGCCCAATCAGCAGTTTCTTTGCTGACTTTACCAAATTTGAAAAATTCAAAAATTGCTTGATTGAACATTTCAGGTTGGTCTGATTGGCCCTGATGGCCACATTCATCAGGATAAAAGAACTGAATGTTGTCAAATCCTACATCTTCTTGTTGAAAGCCATTTTCAAGTGGGATCAAGACGTCCTGTTTCCCGTAAAGATATATCCCCGGTATGGTCAGCTTATTAAAGCGGTTTTTTGTTGAAAGTTTTTGTGCCAAATTCGGATCACTAGCAACCAAGTCACGAGCTGCTACGTTAGCTGCATGTGATTCCTTTTGACGTATTGCAGCATCGTTACGCATCTTAATAAGCTCAGGCCAAATGACGCCTTGCTTGTAAATGATCCCTTCCATCAAAACACGCATGCTTTCTTCAGTTCCGTCCCAATCAGGTCGAATGTAAGCAGGGTTAGGTGTGAATTTTCCATCTTTTGGGTCCACACGGTTTGCAGGGTCAGTCAAATCTCCAACTCCCCCTGCAATTAAAGCAAAACTAATAACACGATCAGGGTACGCTTGTGTAAACTGAACTGAATTATTACAACCCATAGAGTTACCTGAAATATGGGCTTTTTCTATACACAAAGCATCCATGAAATCCTTTATGAATTGCACATGATCCAGTGTGCCTAATTTAGGCCAATACTCTTCGCGGGTATCCGCATGGCCAAATCCTGGCATATCAGGGCAGTAAACCCTAAATCCATTTGCACCTAAAAATGGAGCCATAAATCGCCAACCAGCAGTTCCTGAGGAACCGTTGATTCCCCCATGAAGCAAAATCACCGCAGGTCCAGTATCTCCGGAAGTCATGTAATGTGCTTGCGCACCATTACCTAAACGAACCCAACGGCTGGCCATTCCAGGTATATGAACAATTCCTTCTTCAGTTAGTCCTCGACTTGATGATTCTGGGCTAATTTCCGTAACCATATGCTCCTCCTCCAAAGCGCAATTTCCTATGCTATTTCTAAGCTATGAAACTTATTAAGTCAAGGCGACCTGTAAGCCGGATCCTGTACCCCTAAAGGGTGGTGGTCATCTATCTAGCTTTGCCGTTACCGACAAAGTCGTGCAGCCTACCCGGAAACGCGTCTAGGTCCGCATCGTTTCCCTATTTGGCCTTGCTTCGGGTGGGGTTTGCCAGCACCGGCGTCACCGACGGCCTGGTGCGCTCTTACCGCACCGTTTCACCCTCACCAGTAATTATCTGGCAGAATTGTTTCTGTGGCACTTTCCGTAGCTAAGCTCCTGGGTGTTACCCAGCACCCTTCCTAGTGAAGTCCGGACTTTCCTCCCAAATGGGCGACCACCCGGTCACCTTGACTTTGCTATTATAGATCACCTAGCCTCTTGCAGTAACATCTACATTCCCGTGCCTTATTGTAGCTTTAAGCATGAGAGTGTTGATAATTTTTATCCGCTCTGAAAGTTCTAGGTTTTCCCAGTTTTCCTTCTGGATCTTCGCCTTCGAGCTTTCAATTACCTCATCTAATTTGAAACCACCTTCTGTAATAATTGCAGCCCTTTCCTTGAGTTGGCTTTTTGTGCTCTCAAGCTCTTTCAGAGCGGGTTTTATTCTTTCTAAGGGAACAGCCCCACTTGCAGCCATTCGGATATAATCAATATATCGACGGTCGATCGATTTTATTTTTGAAGCACTGGCTTGAATTTCATGGTCAGTTAAATTAATTGATCCTTGATCTGTATTTAATTTATTTTGCCTTAATTGATTGACTACTTCTTCTTCAATTACCTGGGCTTTCACAGTCCTATAATCACATTGATTTCTATTAATTCTAGATTGGCACTGATAATAACGATATTCCGATGTTTTTCTGTCTCCATTTTTAGTATTCCAAGCTTGCTTCCTAAGCACACCCATCATCCTTTGACCGCAATTACCGCAATATAAAAGCCCTGATAAAAGAAATGATTCGTTCTTAAATTGCCTACGGCCAGGGCTTCTACTCGCCATTTTGTCTTGTACTTGCCTAAAATCAGCTGGATCAACTACAGGTTGATAATTTCCAGTAATTCGTAAACCGAATCTCTGATATGTACCAATGTATGAATGGTTTCTTAAAATATCCCGCACAGTGACCATGCTCCAGCGATTACCGCTTCTTGTTCTTTTTCGTTCGTCATTTAATCGTTGAGCAATAGTCCTTACACCAATATTTTCTTCCAAATACATCTTGAAAATTGATCGAATAATTTCAGCTTCTCGTTCAACTAGTCTGAAACTTCCATCAAACTGAACCATAAATCCGTAGGGTGGCTTGCCTAACCCTAAACCCCTAGCAGCCTTGGCTTTCATACCTTCCCTTATCCGTTCTCTTCTGCTGCCAGTTCCTGAGCCGCTCAAAATTTTCATAGCTGACTGCAGAGGATCCGGGAGATTCTCATCATCACATATTACTTGGCAATGGAGTGCGTCCAACTCAAGGATTCGGTTGACTTGTTCCTGTAAAGAATCACCTAAGTGGGACGCATCAGGTACCACAACCAAATAGCCCACAGATGTAGAGTTAATATGAGAAATCATTCTTTCAAACTCTGTTCTGCTATTTATGTCCTTATCATCCCCAAAAAAGCCCAAATTCGCATGATTTCCTTTTTCGCAAAATAAGGCGAATTTCTGAGAGAATTTCGTGAAACTCTGTTCACTTTTACCAAATGAAATATAACCTAAAGCCCTCAAATCATTACTCTGGTAGCAAAATTAAGCCGCAGCTTGTGCATCGGGTCGAAGTAGAATCGGATCTCAAAGCTTGTACTTGACGTGATGGTAATACGACTAAGCAGGATTCGCACATATTGTTCTTAACCCTTGCTACTCCTTTTCCTTGCGGATGCCTTGATCTCACTTGATCGTATAATTCAAGCGTATCATTTGGGATTACTGATACCATTTCGTCTCTCTGGTTTTTTAATTTACCTGTAGATTCCAAAACAGAAGCCAGTTCTTGATTAAGTTGATTTTGTAAAGTATTCCAGGTCGATTCTGCAGATATAAGTTTTTCTTGAATTCCATCATGCTGAACCTTAATAGGCTCTGACTCTTCTAGAATTGCTAGTAGCTCATCTTCATGGTTATCTTTTTGTCTTCCAAGCTGAGCAATATCATTTTGCAAATCCTGAAGCTCTCGAGGGTTTGCAACTTGACCTCCGTATAGCTTTTGCTCCGCGGTTGAAATTCTAGAAATTAACGATGAAATTTCATCCTCGGTTTTTTTTTGCCTAATGTTGATTTCATTAATTTTTATTGAGAGGCGGTCTAGGACTTTCTGAACGGCTATAATTGCCGCCCTGTCGCCAAGTTTTTTTCTAATATCGTCTATGCGTTTCCCTTGAGTATTCAATTCAAGGTCTGTAAATTGCAATTTGTAAATCAGAGAAAAGTCTGGCATTTTAAAGTTACTTAACCTAAATATACCTAATTAGTCTATTTAAACAAACCTAACTTGTCCATAAAAATAACTTCATTTTTGTACTGTCTCAACTGAAGAGTCCAATCTGTCTCCCCAATCTATCCCAGTCCACTTGCTTAGTGATTTTGTAATCAAATCACATACTTGATTGGTGTTGGTTATTTGACCTGTAATAGAAAAAATTGATGTGATATCCCTCCCTAATATTCCACATGGAATGATAGGGTCGTATGCTTTCAAATCAGGGTCAATATTTAAAGCAAAACCATGGCTAGTAATTCCTTTAGAGATTTTCACGCCAATAGCTGCAATTTTTCCTTTGCTAGTCCATACTCCGGTCAATCCTTCCTCTGTCCATGCATCAACTGAAAGATCTTTCAGCGTATTAATTATAGAAAGTTCCAACATTTTCACGAAAGATTTCGGCCCTAAACCGACTTCTGATAGTGAAATGATTGGGTAACAAATCAATTGTCCTGGCCCATGGTATGTAATTTGCCCACCTCTATCTGTATGAAGGAGTGGAGCATCAAGTGGTCCCAATAAGTGATTTTCTGAAAATCGCCTACCAACCGTATAGACTGCGGAATGTTCTAAAAAAAGCAAGGTATTTGGGAAAGCCTTACTAAGCACCCTTTTTACTACATTAGATTGAAGTCCCCAGGCATTAGCGTACTCAACGTTTTTGCCTAGCCAAAAAGACTGACCAGTAAATTTCATTTGGCACCCATAAACTCAGTAAGCTAACAGATTTACAGCCAAAATTTTGCCTTAATGATGAAAAAGGCGAAACCCTGAAAGAATCATTGTGATTCCATAATCATTACACGCTTCAACAATATCTGCGTCCCTTATGGATCCACCCGGTTGAGCAATAAACTCTACGCCGCTTGCAGCAGCACGATCGACATTATCTCGAAACGGGATAAACGCGTCCGAAGCCATGGAAATTCTTTTCATCCCGCCTATCCAGTCAGCCTTTGACTCAAGAGAAAGTCTTTTTGGAGTTACTTCGAAAGATTCAGCCCAAATACTTAATTCTCTATGTGACAAATCATCTCGAAGGTAGCCATCAATAGCATTGTCTCTCTCTGGACGGCCTAAATTTTTACGAAATGGCAAACCAAGTACATCAGGATGCTGGCGAAGGCGCCACAAATCAGCCTTTGTTGCTGCTAACCGCGTGCAGTGAATCCTAGATTGTTGTCCTGCACCTATTCCTATGATTTGACCATCAACAGCAAAGCATACTGAATTCGATTGTGTATATTTTAAGGCTGTCAAAGCTACTACCATGTCTCTTATTGCATCATCTGGAATTTTGCCAGGGTCATTTGCTATTTTTCGCAAGTCATCAGGGTTAGCCACAGTCATATTTCTCTTTTGTTGCATTATGACACCAAAAACATCGCGTGATTCTATTTCTGGAGGTTTGTATGAATCATCGATTTTGATAAGACAGTACCGCCCTCCTTGTTTTTTTGAAAGAATATCTAATGCTTCTGGACTAAATCCTGGAGCGATAACACCGTCTGAAACTTCACGCCTTAACAATTGGGCAGTTTGTTCATCTACTACATCACTAAGGGCAACCCAGTCCCCAAAAGAAGAAATTCTGTCTGCTCCCCTTGCGCGAGCGTATGCCACTGCCAATGGACTTAAATCTATATCAGCTACAAAATATGCAGCTTTTAAATCATCAGAAAGCGGTACTCCGACTGCGGCTCCAGCAGGTGAGACATGCTTAAAAGAAGCTGCTGCTGGAAGGTTAAGAGATTTTTTTAACTCACTTACCAATTGCCATGAATTTAATGCATCAAGGAGATTGATGTATCCGGCATCACCATTAATTACTTCAAACGGCAAATTATCATTTTTTGAAATGGCATGGGCAGGTACCTGATGGGGATTTGTCCCATATCTCAACTGTAACTCTTTCACCATTAGCACCTACAAGTATAAATTTATTAATTCAATATTGACGAAAAATCATGATGCTCTAACATTTTTTTCAGTGAAGATAAGAAAATACCAGCATCATGTCCGTCACATACTCTGTGGTCAAAACTGAGACACAAATTAATTATTGATCTAATCGCTATAGCATCAGATTCAGTTACTACTGGCCGTTTTACGATAGCTTCGGTTGTAAGGATCGCCGCTTGGGGGTGATTTACTATAGGTACAGAGATGATAGAGCCCAGAGCACCCGTATTATTGAAAGTGAAAGTACCCCCTTGAACATCATTCAGTTCTAATGTTCCATTTCTAGCAGCTGAAACTAGGCTATCAAGTTTCGTTGCGAACTCAGTGAAATTCATTTCATCTGCCCTATGAATCACGGGCACTATAAGTCCTGATTCTGTGGAGACAGCGATACCTAAATTTACAGAACTAAACTGCTTGATTGAATCTACAGCCCAGGAGCTATTTAAAGTAGGGTTCTCCGACAAAATCTTTGCAGTAAACCATCCAATAATGGATGGGTATGACAAATTTACTGAATGCTGCACCTTAAAATCATGTTTATGCTGATTTCTCCAAGATACTAGTTCTGATAAATCAACTTCTATCATTGTCCAAGCTGAAGGAATGTCCCTAACTGCTTTTGACATATGCTCAGCAATTGTACGTCGAATAGACGTAAGCTCAATTCTGTCTGATTGGCCTCCATTTTCTCCTTTTATCTCTACAAATCCACCAGAACTGATACCAGTTCTGGAATTTGACCTTCCTTCCTTAAATTCTAAATGTGCTAAAACATCAGACTTTGTCAATCTTCCGTCTCGACCAGAACCCTGAATTTCTTCTGGGTTAAGCTGGTATTGTTCAATCATTCTTTTTACAAGAGGTGAAAGGCGCTCTGAGTTGATGGAATCGGCTTCACCCTGAACAGAAGGATCATCTGCAAAAACGGAATCAACATCAGGTCTGCCAAGCCCTCCTTCACCGGATCCAGTAGGACCTACCGAACGAACTTCTTCTAAAAATTCACCTACCCTAGCTCTTCGTTCGGCCTCTCTGTCAAAATGGATTTCTTCTTCGTTTACAGTTGCTTCATCTTCAACTGGATTATCTTGGGCTCCATCAATTTCTAGTTCTGCGATAGGTTTGCCCATCTCAATCGTATCGCCCTCTTCTACGAGTATCCTTAAAATTACTCCTGAAAATGGTGCAGGAACTTCCATATTTACTTTGTCAGTGCTTACTTCAACCAAAGGATCATATTTTTCAACTCGATCCCCAGGTTTAACAAGCCATTTGCCTATTACCCCTTCTGTAACAGACTCCCCCACATGAGGTAATTGTATTATTGCTGGCATTTTAACTCTCGATACATTTTAAATTTAAATCAGTGATTAGTATGCCAACAATTTACGAGTAGTTGCAAGGATTTTCTCTAAACTAGGCATATATGCTGCCTCTAATGTAGGGGCAAAAGGCATCGCTGGAATATCCAAACCAGCACATCTCATTATAGGAGCATCAAGTAGGTCAAATGCCTTCTCGGAAACAATTGCACTAATTTCTGCACCAATACCACCAGTTAGATTGTCTTCATGTAACACTAACAACCGGCTAGTTTTGGATACTGAATTTATAATCGTCTCTGTGTCCAGTGGGCGAATTGAACGTAGGTCAACTATCTCTATCTGAATCCCCTCTTTTTCAAGAACCTCCGCTGCTTGCAAGGCATAATGAATTGTGAGGCCATAACTAACGATTGTTGCATCATGCCCTGCTCTCTTAACATCAGCAGATCCTATAGGAATTGAATAGTCAGTATTAGGCACTTCTCCTCTAACTGACCTGTAAGTACGTTTATGTTCCAAGAAAAGCACAGGGTCATTGTCCCTTATTGCAGATTTCAACAATCCCTTTGCATCAAAAGGTGTCGATGGAGCTACTACCTTCAAACCAGGAGTGTGAGCAAAGTAAGCCTCTACAGATTGAGAGTGGAAAAGACCTCCCCTAACTTGACCTCCATAGGGGCTTCTCACAACCATCGGCACGTGCACTTCTCCTTTTGTACCATACCGAGCCCTTGCTGCCTCACCTACAATTTGGTTCATTGTTGGCCAAATAAAATCTGCGAACTGTATTTCAGCAATCGGCCTCAAGCCAGCCATTGCTGCGCCAACAGCAATACCTGCAATCCCCGATTCAGCCAAAGGCATATCGATGACCCGCTGTTCACCAAATTCTTCTACAAAGCCTTGTGTTGCTAAAAACACACCACCCCGCTTACCTACATCTTCTCCCATAATAAACACTGAAGCATCTCGAGCCATTTCCTCTTTCATAGCATCTCTAACTGCCTCTATAACGTTAATGATTGGCATCATGTTGATCCTTGGAAATGGAATTGTTGTCATAAACATGCTCAAGTACGTCATCTGCCTTGGGATAAGATGCTTTTTCAGCAAATTCAGTAGCACTATTTATTTTTTGTTTTGCAGTTTTGATTAACTCAGATTCGATCTTATCGTTCAGTACACCTTTTGATAAAAGTAGATCTCTAAGTTTTTTGAGGGGGTCTCTCTGCTTGCTTTTTTCGATATCGTGTGGTGTACGATAAGTTGAATCATCATCGTCACTTGTATGTGGCAAATAGCGCTCTACTTGATATTCAATCAAAGTTGGTCCTTCGCCTTCACTAGCTCTAATAGTAGCCTGGGCAGTTACATCAAAAACTTGTTGTATATCTGTTCCGTCAACGGTGTAACCTGGAATGCCATAAGCCTGAGCCCTATCAGCAACATTTGTAATAGCCATCTGTTGCTCGATAGGCACAGAAATCGCATACCGATTATTTTCACATAAGAAAATGACCGGGAGCTTGTGTATTGCAGCAAAATTCATGGCTTCATGAATTTCACCTTGACTTGCAGCGCCATCTCCAAAATAAACGGCAGTCACAGTAGGCAATTTGTTTATTTTAGAGGCTAAGGCCCAACCTACAGCATGGGGAACATGCGTTCCCACTACATTAGAAAGGTTCATGAATCCTTTTTCTTTTGATGCACCATGGAGTGGGAATTGGCGTGCGTCAGAAATTGGTTCTCCTTCTTTAGCTAAAAAACCTAAAAGAACATCCTTAGGCGTCAAGCCTTGAGCGACACAAACACCCATATCTCTGTAGTAAGTAAAACAAAAGTAAGATTCGGCAAATTCACTAAGTGCCTTAACACTTCCTAGCTGGGCAGCTTCATGGCCTTGAGATGAGGCAACAATGGCAGCTTTTCCTTGTCTATTGAGTGTCCAAACTCGCTCATCTAAAGTACGAACCAATATCATTGTCTCGTAAATATCTAATAGTTCTTCAGGGTCTAATTCGCGCATGATTATTACCGTTTGGGTTTTCAGTATTTAGAGCATATAGATCATATCTGGCTACATAAATAGAAATTTTATCTCTAAAAGGTAGAATATGGCCATGAATAATAGATTTGAAGTCATCGTCCGAGTGCATGAAGTCGCTCTAAAAGGCAAGAATAGACCTGTATTCATTAATGCTTTGGTAAGGAATTTAAAGCAAGCTACTCAAAATATGGGAGTTGCTGATGTTATTACTGAGCACCTATTAATTAGAATGAAACTTGAAGCAGAAGCTGATTGGGATTTGATCAGAAAAGCTATATCAAGAGTACCTGGGGCGGTAAAGTTTTCTTTTGTAAGAAGTGTAGCTGCAGATTTCGATGAAATTGCAAGCGCAGTTAATTCATTAGTGAAAGACTCAAAATTTGAAACTTTCAGAATAACTGCTCATCGAGCTGACAAGAGATTTGAATGGTCATCAAGGGAAATGAATGTCAGCTTGGGTGCATTGGTTGAACACATATCAGGTGCAACCGTTGATCTGAAAAATCCTCAATTAAATATTCATGTAGACATACTTTCCAAAAATGCTTTTGTTTGGGCAGGTGACGAGGAAGGAATGGGAGGGTTACCAACTGGGACGGGCGGAAAAGTTGCAGTGCTAATGTCAGGTGGGATTGATTCCCCAGTTGCAGCATGGCGAATGATTAAGAGGGGTTGTGAAGCATCATTAATACATTTTCATAGTTTTCCCTTGGTCGAAGGTAGATCAAGAGAAAAAGCAATGGACATAGCCTCCAGATTAAATGATTTTCAATTAAAAACCTCTTTACATTTAGTTCCTTTTGCGGCTTTACAACAAGAAATTATATTAAGTGTACCGGGACCATTAAGGGTCGTGATCTACAGAAGGTTTATGCTTAGAATCGCAGAGAAGATAGCTAAGATGAACAATGCGAGTGCTCTGGTCACTGGAGAAAGTTTAGGTCAGGTTGGTTCTCAGACGCTTAGAAATATGTCAACAGTTGGCGAAGTAGCATCTCAAACTATATTAAGGCCTCTAATCGGAATGGATAAATCCGAAATCATCCAACAAGCTCAAACAATAGGCACATTCCCAATTTCAATTTTGCCAGATGAAGATTGTTGCACGCTTTTTGTACCGAAATCGCCGTCTACAAAAGTAAACAATCGAGAGGCGCGAATTGCAGAAAGTGAATTAGACATCAATAGGTTGGTCGACGACGCAATCAAAAAAAGTGAAACACTTGAATATAGGTTGAATGAAAAACCAATTCAAGTTAATAACTCAGAAAGTTAATTTATTGATTTTCTTCGAGGAATTTTCCTACAATTTTTGCAAATTCTTTGGGCTTTCTTGCTGGTGGGATATGTTCACCATTAGCCACAAGTACTAATTGGCCATTGGGCAATAATTCTGCAGCTTGCTCGCCATGCTCAGGGCCGATTATATGATCATCAGCCCCCCAAACTACCAATGACGGAATTGAGATGTCTTGAAGTCTATCTGGAAGCCAAAAAACTTTTCGAATTTCAGGATCATTCACATATCTCAAGATTTCAGTATATGCTGCCGCAGATGTGTTGTGTTTTGCTGCACGTGACACCTGTTCGTCAACCATTGATTCGGTAATATCTAGTGCATCTGCAAAAGTTCTTTCAAGGCTTCTCTTTAGTCCTTCTCTGTCGGGGATTTTATAATCCTGAGCAGGTGTTGGAGCTATGGAATTTAGCCCTGCCGTATTAGCTAAAATTAAGTGAGATACTCTCTCAGGGTTTTGATGTGCCACTAATGCGGCTACCCAGCCGCCAAGTGTGTGCCCAACGAGCACAGCCTGCGGAATGCCAAGTTGATCCATAAAGCCAGTAGTCAAAGAAGACCAGGCTTCAAATGTATAGCCCCTTTCAGGTCTATCTGAAAGCCCCCAGCCAAACCGGTCAAATGAAATAACACGGTATTTCCTAGCAAGAAGTTTCATTGTAGGAATAAATTGGTCACATGAAGCATCAAACCCAAGCCCTGATTGAAAAATAATCGGTTTACCTGAACCTTCTTCTATATAACGAATCTGGTATCCATTTACTTCAACGTAGTGATTTTGACTTAATTCAGGCATATTTACTCTCCATGCAATCAATTTGTAAATTTACAACAGTAGTATAAATTTGGCACTCACTATTAGGATTAGTGTATCTTCAACGCGGATACTAAGTAAACGGAGTCAATATGGTAGGTCCATTAGCTGGAATAAAAGTTCTTGATTTAAGCAGAATATTGTCAGGACCATTTTGTACTGCGCTACTAGCCGACCTAGGAGCTGATGTTGTTAAGGTAGAAAAGCCACCAAAAGGAGATTTAGCTAGAAATCTTGGCCCTCAAATCAAAGGTGATTCAGCATACTTTATGAGCGTGAATCGAGGGAAAAGAAGTGTAACTGCAGACATATTTACGAGAGATGGTGCTGAGCTCATAAAAGCTCTTGCTATCAAAGCAGATATTTTAGTTGAGAACTACACGCCTGGAACAATGCAAGATCTCGGTTTAGGGTTTGACCAATTAGAAGTTTTAAACGAACGCTTGATATACGCCTCTATTACTGGGTTCGGACAAAGTGGGCCATATTCGAACAAACCAGCATTGGACGCAGTAGTGCAGGCTATGGGTGGATTAATGAGCGTGACGGGTGAAAAAGAGGGTCCGCCTTTAAGGCCTGGCGTTTCGCTCGGAGACAGCTTAGCTGGTATTTTCACTGCTCTTTCTATTACATCAGCACTCCATCAGCGCAATGTAACTGGATTAGGCCAGCACATAGACATCTCTATGTTGGATTGTCAGGTTACCCTAATGGAAAATGCATTTAGCCGTTACTTTGCCACGCATGAAGTTCCCCAACGGTTAGGATCCCGGCATCCTTCTGCGGCTCCTTTCCAAAGCTTCGCTACCCAAAATGGCCATATTGTGATTGCGTTGTTAAACGATGATCCTGTGCAGTGGGAAAAAATCTGTAATGCGGTAGAACTAAGCCACCTCGCTGTAGATGAAAGGTTTATCAACAATTCAAAAAGAGTTGAAAATCGAGCACAACTCGAGTATGAATTTGACACCAACCTGTCGAAAAAAACTACAGAATACTGGATGGAAAGGTTAGATAAAGCTAACGCTCCTGCAGCTCCTGTTTTAGACATAGACCAAGTCTCAAAAGATCCACAGATTAGATTTCGAAACATGATTAGCACGATACCTCATAAAAACCTCGGCACCTGGCAAGTCGCTAACTCTCCTTTTAATTTTTCTAATGCAGAAACAGGTCCAGCTGGACCTTCCCCTGAATTAGGAGAGCATACAGAAGAGGTTTTGAGTGAATGGCTCGACAATTAACTAGCGATCAACATATTCTAGTATGAATCGTGCTACTTAATCAGTTTTACCTGGTTGCATCTAATTTACTGAGGACACTCAATGGTCGAAGATTTCAATAGGATTACCGTAGAGCCACTAGCAGGATCTATTGGGGCAGAAATAAAAGGGGTTTATATATCTGAAAGCCCCGATCTAGACGTAATTTCAGAAATCAGAAGTGCATTTTTAAAGTACAACGTTATTATTTTGCGCGATCAGGATATAACTTCTGATCAGTACATGAACTTTGCAGAAAAATTTGGTGATCCCAGCGAATATCCTTTTATACAGGGCTTACCCAATTATCCTTATATCAACCCCATTATTAAATTGGAGGATGAGAAGGTTAATTTTGGAGGCACATGGCATACTGACACTGCTTACCTAAATGAACCTCCACTTGGTACGATGCTTTTGGCAAAAGAAGTTCCTCCAACAGGTGGGGATACTATATTTGCTAATCTGTATTCCGCATATGAAGCATTATCAGAAGGCCTCAAAGAAGTTTTAAATAGTATGAATGCGATTCATAGCTCACTGAAAGCGGATGCCTCAAAAACTCGAGAGGATCGGATTAAAGATAACGGCAGGAAAGGCGCAGGTGAGTTTAGCTCATGCCATCCTGTAATTAGGACTCATCCCGAGACAGGAAAGAAGGCAATATACGTCAATTTAGGTCATACTGTTCGCTTCGATGGTTGGACTGAAGAAGAAAGCAGGCCTCTCCTTGAATTTCTTTACGGACATTGTATAAAACCTGAATTTACTTGCAGAATCAAATGGGAAGTAGGTTCATTGGTATTCTGGGACAACAGGTGTTCGCTACACAACCCGGTCAATGATTATCATGGATACAAGCGAGTAATGCACAGGATAACTCTTAAGGGTGATACACCTGTGTAATAAAGGGGAGGGATTGCTCCCTCCCCTTTGAACTAGTCATTATCTAGGAAATCAAGAACCAACCTATTAAATTCCCCAGCATGTTCAAATTGCGCCCAATGGCCACATTTCTGAAATGCAATAAGCTTAGATGTAGTGATAGCCGCTAGAAGACGTAGGCTGTTTTCAAAAGGAACAACCCTGTCATTGAATCCGTGAATAATCAAAGTTGGAGCAGTGATATTCCCAAGCAATGAACTTATGTCCCTTGAAGCATTGGATGACTTTGCGCGAGCCTCTACATGTGCCATGTTGCCTACAGTAGATTGATACCGCTGTTCCAAAATTTCATCAGAAACTGTAGATCCATCATACAACATTATATTGATGAGTTTCCTGAATCCTTCCACAGAAGGGTCATCAAAAACCTCATTCAAAACCTTGCTACCTTCTGTGGGTTGTTGGTTGAAAATGTTCGCGCCGCCGCCTGAGCCGGAGCCCATAAGGACCAGCTTTTCAATACGATCGGGGAAGTCAACTGCAACATTTAATGCTGTTGCTCCACCCATTGAATTCCCAACTAAACTTGCTTTCTCTATACCCAGAGCGTCCATTAAGCCTACTACTGAATTACCATTAACTTGGGATCTAGTTTCCCCTTCATTAATGACCCGAACATCAGTTTTATTGTAGCCGGGCTGATCCATCAAGATAGCACGGTATTTCTCTGAAAATGGGCCAACATTTCGAGCAAAGTTACTCCAAGAACTTGCTCCTGGACCACTTCCATGTAGAAAAATAACAGGATGTCCAGATCCAGCCTCGTTATAGTGAACCTTAATATTGTTAGAAACAGCACCAGTCTGTACAAATTTGCTCGTTGCCGCTTCGGTCAAAGTAACTGTCGCCATAATTAAACTCCCTATTTTTATCTACCTATGATGCAGGTGCTCCAGCGCTTTGCACCGGACGATGTCCCCATACTGATGGGGCAATGTGCTTTTGCACTGTCCATTTACTATCATCTATCAGTCGCCCACCG
>MDTE01172059.1_pt1 | contig 36195 bp, 29 predicted proteins | sample 811231 | NCBI WGS metagenome assembly MDTE01 (sample SAMN05326651, study PRJNA326480) | marine metagenome | isolation source: seawater | place: Indian Ocean: Red Sea | collected 2010 | reverse complement strand
GCCCCACTGGCTCTGGTTAAGCTGGTGGGGTTTTTTGTGGCGTGGTTTGGTGTTCTTCAACATGTGCAGAGCATGACATGGCCCGATTTTATAATCATTTTGGAGTGTTGCGGTGGTGCGTGATTGTAACGGTCACCACGACACAAATGAGCAAAGCATCAGGAGAGGTCCAGCTTGTGGATGTGGCTTAAAACACACCTGCACTTCTCAATGAGAAGAAAACAATAATCCCACAAATAACATAAATTAGAATTCCAATTGGCCCTCTTTTAAATTTTGAAGATGGTGTGAATCCAAGAACTGGTTTCGATTTTTTTTGCAAGTTCTTCTTCTATCTCTCCAAATGATTTCATAGGATTTATGACCATATTCGGGTGGTGTCGGGCAAATCAAGCTTTCCCGCCTATTTGAACAACTCAACAAACTGAGAGCGCAGGCCCGGGATTATCAGCGCCACGGCGCTCAAAAAAAATAGTCCTCACTGCTTTATCCGCTCACTCAGCTCCTCGGGCGTTCCAAAATCGACTCTAGCGGCCAGCCCAGCACCATCAATTCTTGCTTCACCACCTCATCCGGGCACCAGGATTCATTGACTTTCGCCTCATCCGGTCGCACCGCCAGAAAGGTGAGGTCAAGAAAGCGCTCCATTTGCGCCGGCGTGTGCATCCCCCAACGAGCAAGGAAGAAGTTACTGGTCAGGGAATTCTCGGTGAGAATCCTCAGTTTTTGTGAATGGTGTTTCGGAGAGTGCTTTCAGAAGATAGCATTTGTCGCAGATATACCGTCCTTGAGGGTCCTTGTAGAGTAGCTCAGGGCTACAATCTTGATTACACACTATGCATATTTTTCCCATATGCTGTAACACGAAAAAGAACCATAAAAAGGGCCAGTTTTTTGGAGCGCATCAATCCCCCACCCGCTCACCCACTTATCTCGTGTCCCAAGTGGCCCCTATGACGACTCCAGTGCCTCTAGTTATCGGTTGACTGTTGCATCCAGGCGCCTGCATTCCATGGCGCTTGCCTCGTCTTAGCAGGCAACGCTTGAGAAACCCGGCTTAGTCCACCACGCGGTAGAAGCGCTTGGCGGATGTCTCCGCCAGATCGGTAATGGCCACCCCCTCCTGGGGCGCCGAAACGGTCATCCAGAATGTCCATGGACCCTCGGGGCTCTCGGCAATCTCAATGGTTTTCAAAGCGCCCTCATGGCCCTGCACCATGATCACAGGAGCCAATCGTATTCCATGGTTATGGCCCTGACTTGTCTCTGGGTGGTGAAAAGCCCACGGATAGATGGTCTCCACCCCTAATCGCAGCGCTTCCCCGCGGGTATGAAACGAGTCGGGTATCCCGAGCGATTCAAGTTGAATGGTGTTGTAAAAGGCATAGTCCCCAATTTGGGTGACCCCTGAGGGAAGACGGAGGCTGGTGAGTTTGAAGCAGTCGGCGAAGGCATACTCGCCGAGGGTGGTAAGACTGGCCGGCAAGCTCAATGAGGTCAACGCATGACAAGCGTAAAAGGCGTTGTCGCCAATTTGTTCAAGGGTATCAGGGAGCTGAATTGAAGTGAGCTTTTCGCATCCGCGAAAGGTATCGCCATGGATTATCTTGATTTCCTGAGGCAACGCCACAGAAACCAGGCTGGAACATTCTGCAAAAGCGGCATGACCAATCGCTGTCACTGTCGGTGGCATCTTGATTTCTCCTAGAGAGGCGCAGGACATGAAGGCCCCGTCTCCAAGGGTCTCAAGGTTCGGTCCGAGCGTCATCGAAGCCAGAGAAGCACATTGCCCAAAAGCGCCGATGCCAATTTCGCGAACGGAATCCGGCAGGGTGATGGATGTCAGATTCGGGCACTCCCAGAAGGCAGAGTCTCCAATGGACACAAGGGTTTCAGGTAGCACCAGATCATCGAGATCCTTGTGTTGAGGCACATGGATCAAGCGACGCAAATCGGAGGTGTAAAGAAGGCCCTCTCTGTCCGCATAAAACTCATTCCGGCTGTCCACCGTGACTGAGTTCAATGAAGTGCACATGGTAAAAGCAAAACGCCCGATGGATTCGACCCCGGCAGGCAGAGAAATGCTTTTCAACTGGCGGCATCCATAAAAGGCATAATCCTCAAGGGCGAGAAGCGTCTCAGGAAGGGATACCGCACCGAGTTCGACACAATGGCTGAAGGCCGATCGGCCCACCTGGGTCACCGGCAGGTTTTCGATGTTGGCGGGGATATCCACATGAATCGCCGCCGGGTCGCAGGAAGTAATGGTAACACTTTCATCGTTCACTTCGTAAGTCAAAGGGCCCCATTCCCCGGCCCCCAGCGAAAGTATCTGCAGCAAACAGAGGCGTTGGATCCAGCGAAGCACTTGAGTAGGGTTCATCGATTTTTATTAGCAGGGCCATCGTGGGCTGGCGAGTGAGATTCCACTTGGTAAGCTTGAGGTCATCAGGCGGGGTGGATCGCGTGGCTGCCTCCCTCTGAATCGGGAGTTCAACTCCTTGGAATCCTCACAAACAGTCAAAGGGACAGAGGTAATAAAGGACCAAAGTGACATGAAGATTCCTTTCTTGCAGATCACGGAGGCCTGATCCGATACAGGGCCCTCCATGGAGCGCCCCCACCGGCTCCTGCCGGCAGGGACGTCCATTTTCCTTATTGGATGCATCAAACCAAAGTCACCTCTGGGGCGACTTCAACTTATGCACACGATCACAGGCGTCCAAACCTGCCAAAATTCTTCTTTGAGGCCGTCGTTTGGCGTTCCATCGGCATCGGGGAAAGCAGCAACCTGGGAGCCATGACGTTTCCCGCGCGTCTGGGTGGGCCGCTCGGAGCCGGTTATGTGGTGCGCAACTACCCTGCTGAAAAACGGAGATTCCCCCTACTGGAGGCAGGCCCAATACGAACAGAGCCTCGAATGGAACCCCGATATCGTAGTGATCATGCTGGGTACCAACGATTCCAAAACATTCAACTGGGTTCATGCAGACGCATTTGTCCCTGACTTTACCGAGTTTGTTCGGAGCTACCAGGAGATCGATAGCCAACCAAGAGTCCTTTTAGCCACCCCGACCCCATTGTTTGGAGATGACTTGGCACCGTTTGATTCAAAGGTCATGAGTCAGCAGATTGCCCCAGCCATTCGAGAGGTTTCGAGGCAGCTTGAATGTGAGGTGGTGGAATTCCACGACCGAATGCTTGCTTTGAAGGCTCTTTTCCCGGATGGCGTTCACCCAGACGCCCGTGGCACCAGCGTCATGGCTGCCATTTTGTTTGATGCGATGGGTTCAATACCTGCCTCGGATTTATCGTCATCCCTGGCCATTGAGCCCAACGGCTCCCGTGTATCGGTTCGCTGGCCCGTCAGTGGGGCAGGATATGTCTTCCAGGAGAGCCCATGGCTTCATGAAGAGGATACCTCCTGGGAGGTTTCCCCGCCTATAGCGAAGCACGATGGTCAAGCCATTGTCACTGGGACTCGAAAAAGAAAACCCACCTTTTTTTTATCGCTTGTGGAAACCCTGAGGGATCCTTGGTCGGACACCCGACATCGTCTTGAAACTTTTTCAGCCCTTGGCTCAAGGCAATACCCCCTTGCAAGCCTGAACTTGCAAGGGGGTAACCCAATGTCAGCATATATTATGAACTAAACCACCACTCAGTGGTTGGAAATATATTAAGCACAAGTCGTGCCAACACAGATAAAGGACTCATTAGCCATCCACATGGGAGGAATTGTTCAAAAAAGCACACTCCAAATCGGTGTTGTGTACAAAAGAAACCAGAAAACCGGGTGATGCAGGCACCCTGAAGTTCAGTAAAAAAAAGCGTCCTCAGGGATCTTCTTTCGGGTGGCACCTCTTGCAGGGGGTCAGACCTCTATTTCTCACTGAAGCAAGCGCCTCAGGTTTCCCTTTTGTGCCGAGATGATGACAGTCTTGGCGATGAAACTTTTCACCCTTGGGTGTGACATAAACAATCTGAGCGATCCGCGAAGCTTCCAGGGAATCCTCTAAAAGAAGTCGCTTCCCACGCCGCCAATCCCAGGGCGCAATAGCTTGTTCATGCGCCCAAAGGCCCCTGGAAGCTTCCCTTGCTAGTTGCTGAGAGCGGGCTAAGCGTGAGTCCTTGGAATAGTAGGCGTAATGCCAGGCATAGCCATCTTGCACCATGAGTTGATTCACCCACACCTCCCCCAGGTAAATCTGCCCGAGCAGTCTTCCATACCGGTCCTTCTTATCCCATCGCACCGTCACCCTGTGCCCAAAAACCTTTTCTGACAGGGCTTTTTTGGCAGCTTGCCCAAAGGGCTGCTGGGCCTCGGGAGCGTCAATACCCTGCAGCCTCACACGGTAGGACTTCTTCTCAACAAGCAGAGTGACTGTATCGCCGTCCGCGACTTTGATCACTTTCCCGTTGAGCGCAGCTCCCACCAAATGCGAGGAACTGAAGCAAACCCAAAAGCTGGCAATCAGCCAAAACCGGATGACTTGCATGTCGCCTTTTAGGCTAATGCATCGCATTTTGTCGACTGCGAAACGTGCAGGACCCTTTAATTTGAGAGAAAGGGAAACCCGTGTGTCCTCTTGAGCAGGTAGGAATTTTCAGGAACACGGGAGGCCTATGCCCCCCTCAATGCGGCCAGCCCCAGCCTTCAGTGGCGTTGAGACCACTCGGCATAGGCTTTGAGGACATCGTGGCCGTAGGAACCATACCAGCTGTAGCCATTGCGACGTTCTTTCCCGATTTGATTGAAATCATATTTTCGAACCCCATCACGATCGCAGAAAAAAGGTCTTTGGGTCCCCAGCTCATAAAACCGAGCCCAAAGTACCGGCGCATCGGGATCGGCGACGGCCAGTCTGCCTTGCTCTGGGTCGCGCACGAGTCGAATCCCGTGTATCTTGGAGTTCTTATACCAAGAGGCACCTGCGTTGATCGCCCGCACGATGGCGGGTGTGGGTTGGTCCAACTCCATCAGCAGCTGAAGAATGTTAGCACTCTCGCCCCCACTCAAGGATTCCAACTCATAGGAACGGGCAGGGCGCGGTTCCAAGTTTACTGGGTCGTGTTGAGCACACCATACCGTCAAAACGCCTTTGACCTTGATTTGGGCTCGGAGAATGCATTCGATCCCTCGCTCAAAGGCCTTTTGACAACTCCTTTGATGATCTCTGTTCACAAGGTTCGAAGATTCCCACTGACTCACCTCAAGCAGCAACCTGAGGATGTGCACCATGGTGTTGTCATTAAAGGTAATATGCGAAGAGTATCCCTTCTCAAGCGGAAAGGTCTGCGGCCATCCTCCCGAGGGGTATTGAGCCTCGAGAAGCAACTGCAAAGCCTTCAAGAAGGCGTTGCGAATGGCGACTTCACTTGTCGCCGCATAGGCCCTGATAAGGAAGCGCATCTCTCCGGTGGTGGCGGCGTTGTCGAAGGTCCCTCTCAACTCCGAGAGGGATCCCTGGAAGGGCTCACTGGCCGTGTCCACATTTTTGGGCCAACTGCCTGCGGAGGTTTGCCAGGAAAGGACATTTTCGACAACTCTTTGGCCTTCGGTTTCCATGAACCATGCTGGTTTGGCATCCATCATCACCTCGGGAATCCTCGCCTGGGCGGTGTGTAGGGCGATGAAAATAAAGTTCAGCAACCAAAAAGGATGCGTCCATCCAGATGTTCCCTGCCGCTTTTCCTGGAAGCCCATGGCATCGGCCAGCTTCTCAAAGGGGCAGTCGGGCTCACCCTCGGAAAGTTTCTCAGCTTGCAGGGCGGTTGGTTGGATATTGAATAACGTTTGCATGAGCAAGCTCCGGGCTGATGTGAGATATTTCAAGCAACCTACGATAGACTCAAAGCTTCCTCGAAGCTTCGCCCCCTATCAAGTACACATACCCTCGCAGATGCGAGTGCAAGCGCTGCAAGCCGTCTCTGTTGGAAAGCAACAGGTGAATGGAGGGTGGAAACTTACTCCAAAAATCCAAAGTCCAAATAGACATCCAGGTGAATGCTGTTTTTCGTATTCGAATCTGAGTATTTTGGGAATGAAAAGCTGCAAAAAATTGACCCCGCGTTATTCTTCGTCAAGTTTTAGCATGAAGAATTCGTTAAAGACCCAACTCGCATCCATGGTGATGGGCTCCCTGGGCATCGCCCAGGGGATCTATCTCCATGCAGATCCCATGCTCGATACCTGGCTGACGCAGACATCCGGCTTGTACGCTCGAATTTACCAGGATATTGAGGACATGCACGAGGGCCATTCGGTGACCACGTGGAGTGGCGGTCAAGGAACGCAGTCTCTACCCGTGTATGCTGGGGTGAACGAGGTGGCTTATTCCGCAAACTGGGTTTACATCAAAACCACCGGTTTGGGGTTTCACATCATGGGCCCTTGGTATTTAGACGAAGCCAAAACCCAGCTATTTCCTAATTATCCAGCTAACACCGCCACGCTGTACCGTTTCCCCCGGAACCCCGTCCTTCCAGACACTAAAACGGCCACCGCCCCTGGCCCCATCGGCTTTTTCGTGGACGGCATTGCGATGTTTGATTCATCAGACACGTTTTCATACGACACAAGCTCAGGCCAGGATCAAACCCCCGTCAACAACTCGACTGGAGATGGTGTGTGGAACCGAGACGCCTTCATCAACGAACGGGTGACCTTCGATAACGCAAACGCTCATCAAGCAGGCGCTTTGCATCATTACCATGCCAGCCCCCCAGCCCTGCGCCACGCCCTCGGAGACAGTGTGACCTACATTGCAGAGACCAACGTGTATTCGGAGACATTCAATGGAAACCATTCTCCCATTATCGGATGGGTCAAGGATGGGCTGCCCGTGTATGGGCCCTATGGGTATCATGAGCCTACGCCAGGGAGCACCGATCAAACCATTCGCCGGATGATTTCCGGCTACCAACTAAGGGATGGAAGTCATGGATCCACCGATCTGCGACGGGCTGGGCGAAAAAGTCTCCCGGTTTGGGTCCAAAAGCTGGATGGTCGAAACACCATGTTGAACGCAACTCAGTATGGACCGGATGTGGATGCCCGCATTGGAGGCGAAACCTACTCACTGGGGCGCTATTTCGAGGATTATGCCTACAAAGGTGACTTGGGCCTGGCTCAGGGGGTGGACTTTGATCTCAACGCCTACAATGTTCGCTTTACTCGAACACCTGAGTTTCCAGAGGGGACTTGGGCCTATTTTACCTGCATCCTTGAAGACGGCACACCGACCTTTCCTTACAACATAGCCACCCGCTTCTTCGCGCAACCGACAGGAAGCGCGCAGACGGACTATGAGCCCACCGTGACCGTTCATTTTACAGGAGGCTCAAGTACTCAGGAGAGACCATCGTCCATTTCCCATGCGGCCGAGACTCTCATGATCACCTGGAAGGTGATTGAGGGAGCTACCTATCGAATGGAAACGAGCACGGATCTTGAGTCCTGGGATCCGCTGAATGATGTTATGCACAAGGCAACATCGACCGAATGGATCATGGCTGTCACAGCTCCTAAAGGTCTTTGGAGCCAATTTTTCCGAATCCTCCGAACCGACCTTGATCCACATGATGAGTCCCCTTTTGGAAGTGGCAACACGGACGGAGGCCCGGGGGGCAATCCACCAACAGGTCCAGGAGGCGGGCGCCCTCCAAGAAGACCCTAGTGCCAGACATGCGATCGGTTTCATCGGTTGCATCGGCTTTGAAGACAACGGGCAAGGCAAACCGCGCACCACAAGCCGTGGATGAGGGGTATCCTGAGACAGGAGGCCTCAAAACCTCGCACTCATGTTAAAACCAATCAACGGCGCGAAACCGTAGTTGCGTGTGGAAATCTGACGGCCTGAGCCATCTTCCACACTGAGAGACCCTCCAAAATGGCCTCCAGTAAATAGGTTGAGTTTGGCATTGGGAAGCATGGCATAGGCAGCCGTTAAATAGATGGATCCACTTTGGTCTTCACCGATACCATGAGCTGCCGCCCCCTGGCGCTCAGTGCGGAATCGAAATCGCTCATAGCGACCTGAAAGCAGGAAATCCCACGAGGCACTCCAATCGTAGGACAAGGTCAAACCGGGTCCTTGCGAAGCACCAGCACCCCGCCCTGTGCTGAGCCTCCATTGGTCTGATAGGTCCCAGTCGACCACAATAACCGGAAAGAAACTTGGATCGTCTTCAAGTTGCGTGAGTACTCCGAGCCCGGGACCCAGTTTGAGCTTTGGGCTGATTTGGCGGGAAAAACCAACAATAGCTCCACCAGTCAAATTTTGATCCGCATCACTCAAATCTTCCACCATAGTTCGCAGCGTGGGAATGAACATCATGGACCAATCGGGAGTCAACTGACGGCGGATGGGCAGAGAAAGGCTCAGAAAATGAACTTGTTCCCAAGGCTGAGCTTCCATCCAGCGGCCCAAGGATTGAAACTCATAGGCCCGTTGCTGGTAACTGAGGCTGAATGCTATTCTATTGGAGGGTTGCTCCTGGTAGCCCAGTGAGGCATTGAAGCCAAACTGAGAAACACCAAACCGCCCACCCCCGCTCAGTCGCGTTGCGGCCTGAGTGCGCCCCCCGAATTGCCATGAACTAGACCAACCGGCGCTTGGCCTTGAGAGTTGAGCTTTGGGAGCATCCTGAGCCGTACATAAATCTAATGGAACCAACCAGATCATGGTCGCCGCAACCTGGATCAGGCACCCCATTCGAATGTCGATCGCTCTTTCAAATGGCATCATGGCCTTCTATTTCTGCAGCATGCTCTCAGAATTGCTATCGAAATCGGTTCCGAAAGCTACCCTAAAGCTCATCCATGGCTGATCTTGAAAAGTATTTCCACCCTCCTTCCCTTTTTCTGAAACTCTGAAGAGTGGCTCAGACTGCGGCCAAAGGCTCCTGAGGCATGGGAGCAAAAATGGAAGGGGTATCAGGTTGAGGGACATGGCGGAGAGGGAGGGATTCGAACCCTCGATACCTGTTAGGGTACGCACGCTTTCCAGGCGTGTGCCTTAAACCACTCAGCCACCTCTCCATTGAGCGGAAGGCGCATTCTGAAGGAGTCCCCCAGGAAAAAACAACCCCAAAAAGAAAAAAGCACATGAACGAACACCGCCTGCCAAAGAACAACCTCACGTATCATTTCTTCAGAACAGGCGCAGACCCACCCAAAGCGTGTGACTCAAGGCAATTCACACAAACGACTGAAGTCCCCTCAAAATCACACCCAATAGCCGTACCAGTGGAGAGACGCACCTCAAAACTTACTAGAGGTTTCAAATTTCGCTGCCATCTCAACTAGGAACCACAAAGACTCATGCGAGCCATTCCTTTAGATCCAGATCGGGCGTTGGCTGCGTGCGCCCTTAGGTCATGGATTCTTGCAGTACGGAGGCCCTCTGTTTTAAGCTGCGGGTCATGCAAATTCTGGGGGTGATACCCGCCCGCTATCAATCCAGCCGGTTTCCCGGCAAACCCCTGGCGGATATGGGGGGCAAATCACTGATCCAGCGCGTGGTCGAACAATGCCGCAAGTCACGGCAACTGAGTGATATCATCGTTGCCACAGACGACCCACGCATTCAGGAGCATGTCGAGTCTTTCTGCAAAGTGGAAATGACCTCATCGGATCACCCTAGTGGAACGGATCGCGTAGCAGAAGTCATGGCCCGCCATGGAGGGTTCGATGGAGCCGTCAACATACAAGGCGACGAGCCGATGATCGACCCACAGGTCATCGATAAAGTAGCCGAGGCCCTTCAAGACGCCCCCATGACGACGGCCGCTACTCCCATTCGCACCGTGGAGGACTACCAGAGCCCCCATGTGAACAAAGTGATCTTGAATCAAGCCTCCGAAGCGATTTACTTTTCTCGAAGAACGATTCCGTGCGTTCGTGACGCGTTGAGCATCCCTGCAACCGATCAGTTGAAGGCGTTTCCCTTTTTGAAGCACCTGGGCATTTACGGTTATCGTCGTGAAACGCTACTGAAACTGGTCCAGTGGCCCGTTTCAGCCTTGGAAGAGGCCGAGAAACTCGAACAACTGAGGGCGCTGGACCATGGTGTTCGCATTCACGTCTCAATCGTCGCATACGAGAGCATTGGGGTGGATACTCCAGAGGACTTGGAGAAGGTTCTCAAGGAACTAGGAATCGGGAAAACAACAAGATGAAGGAAACCAAATATATTTTTGTCACAGGTGGCGTGGTCAGTTCGCTGGGGAAAGGTCTCACCGCCGCGTCTCTGGGCACCCTGCTCGAAAGCAGGGGCTTGAAGGTTGCCCTTCAAAAATTTGATCCTTATCTGAATGTCGATCCAGGAACGATGAGTCCCTTCCAGCATGGGGAGGTCTATGTTTTGGATGATGGCGCGGAAACCGATCTGGACCTCGGGCATTACGAACGATTCACCCACACTCAGCTCAGTCGCTTCAACAACCTCACCAGCGGACAAGTCTACCAGGAAGTTCTGGAGAAAGAGCGTCGGGGAGAATACCTCGGGAAAACGGTACAGGTCATACCTCACGTCACCGACATGATCCAGGACCGCATCCGCAAGTTGGCTGAGATCACCCAGGCTGATGCCGTCATCACTGAAATTGGGGGCACGACCGGAGACATTGAGGGTCTCCCTTTTCTGGAAGCCATCCGAGAATTTGCCCTCAATGTGGGCTACAACAACGCCCTTTTTGTGCATGTAACCTACGTGCCCTTCATCAAGGCTGCAGGCGAACTGAAAACCAAACCCACGCAGCAGTCCGTCGCCAAATTACGCGAGATCGGCATTGCCCCTCATATCCTCGTGTGCCGCACCGAAAAACCTCTGGGCAAGGAACTCCGCGAAAAAATATCCATGTTTTGCAATGTTCCCTACAATGCGGTGATCGAAGAAAAGGACGTGGATCATTCCATTTATGAGGTGCCATTGATGCTCCAGAGGGAAAAAATGGATGCACTCATCTGCGATTTGCTGCGATTGGAAGTACCGGTCGCCGACATGAGTGAGTGGCAGGAGATCATTCGCAAGCTGATTGCCCCCCAGCATCGCGTCCGGATTGGAGTGGTCGGAAAATACATTGACCTCAACGATGCCTACAAGTCGGTCTACGAAGCCATTATTCACGGAGGGGTTGCACAGGACTGTGGTGTGGCGATTGAAAAGATCGATGCCGAAGACATCGATCCTGCACACCCTGAAGCAACACTTCAAGGTCTGGCCGGGATTCTGGTACCGGGAGGCTTTGGAGAGCGCGGTATTGAAGGCAAGATCGCTGCCGCTCGTTATGCCCGAGAAAACAATATCCCCTATTTTGGACTTTGCCTGGGCATGCAGATCGCAACCATTGAATTCGCTCGCCATGTCATGCAGCTGGATCAGGCCCATTCGGTGGAGTTCGATCCCCAGACACCGCATCCGGTCATCTGGCTAATGGAGGCACAAAAAGATGTCGCTGACAAGGGGGGCACCATGCGGCTGGGCGCTCAAATTTGCCACATCAAACCCAATACACTTGCGGCTCGTCTCTATGGAAAAGATCAGGTGAGCGAACGCCACAGGCACCGTTTCGAATTCAACAGCCAGTATCGGGAGTCCTTCGAAGCGGCAGGCCTGATCGTCAGCGGCAGCACGGAGGACAACGACCTTGTTGAAATGGTGGAAATCAAAAACCATCGATTCTATATCGCCTGCCAGTTTCATCCCGAATTCCAGAGTAAACCCAACCAGCCTCACCCGCTTTTCAAGGGTTTTATTGGCGCATGCATGCAGGAAACCGGATCTCAAAACACCCAGTGACAAGCACTGTTACCTCAGGATGCATCTGCAGGTAGTTCCTCGCGGATGGCAACGAAGCTGAGTCAGGAGGTCATCATGCACTATTCAAAGGCCCTTGAATTCCTCTATCAGCTACGGGTCAGAGGGTCCAAAGTGGGTTTGGACCGTGTCCAACGGTTCGCCATCGCAGCCGGCTCTCCGCAGAATTCGCTGCGCTTCATCCATGTCGCAGGCACCAATGGCAAAGGATCGGTCTGCGCCTACCTTGAAAAATATTACTGCGCCGAAGGGTTGAAGGTCGGCCTCTTCACATCCCCTCACCTGTCACGCTTTAGGGAAAGAATCCGAGTTGGAGGCAAGCCCATTTCGCGCAAATCATTGATCCAACAAGTCCAGGACTTACAAAAGCTCCTTCACGGGGTCGCTGCCGATCATTACCCATCGTTCTTCGAGTTCCTCACTGTGATGGCTTTGCGTCATTTTGCCACCATGCATTGCGAATTGGTCGTCTGGGAAACCGGCTTGGGGGGACGATTGGATGCCACCAATATCGTGCAGCCCTTGTGCAGTGTGATCACGCATATCGGCATGGATCACCAGGAATGGCTTGGATCGTCACTAACCTCCATCGCCAGCGAAAAGGCGGGCATCATCAAGGCTCACACACCTGTCGTGCTTGGGACTCTGGAGCCTCAGGCTGAAGCCATCATGGTCCATCAATGCAAGGTCATGGACAGCCCTTGCTACAAGGCTACGGAGGCATCTTTGCCACCGACCGTGAAGCCTGGTTTGGCGGGGCCTCATCAACGGCTCAACGCCAACATTGCCGCTCAAGTCGCTCAAGTTCTTAAACATCTCCTTCCTTATCAAAGCGACAGACTCCACCAAGCCATCGAAAGCACTCAGCTTGCGGGCAGATTCGAAAAACGCATATGGTGCGGACGGGAGGTCGTGCTGGATGTCGCCCACAACTCAGACGCCTTGCAGGCTTTGGCCTGCACCCTTAAACAAACATCTCCTTGGCGAAAAGGTCATCTCCACCTTGTATTCGGATCTCTCAGCGACAAGGATTGGCAGGAAGGCTTGCGCCATCTGGCCCCTGTTTGCTCACACATTTGGCTGGTCCGGGCACAAAGTGATCGCGCCGTGGCTCCGGGGGTCATGGCGACATTCGTCGAAAGTCTACGTATCAAAGATCTTTCTGTTCGGTCATGCTGCTCGGAATCCCTGGAGCAAACCATGCAGGCACTTGGCAAGCAGGAAGCCTGCCCTACGGTCATCACCGGCTCTTTTTACTTGGTAGGCGCCGCTCGAGCTTTCATGGATCCCGAGGGCGACTCCGGCCTCGAAGTCGCCCTCAATGAATGGGGTGCCCAACTTTCAAGTCGATCGGAAAAATATCCGATACACTCTTTGCAGGGCTCCTTGACACCGGAATAAGTAGGATTCTGGATTGCACATCCCAAGGAAACCGTTAACATTATGGATATGTCGAGTTCACCGAATCAAGGTGGTAAGGATGCCAAAGCGATGATGCTCGGTCTTGGGCTTGATTCCGACGGTCACAAGCGGGTCACCCGTGGCGATAATTTCGCGCTGGTAGGAGGCACCGAGGAGACCCATGATGGCATGGTAGAAAAAGCGGTGAAAATTAACGAGAAACTGGCGCGTAAGGGTAAAGACCTTGACAGTGTTTCGCGGGAAGAATTCGACGATATTGCTCAATCCGTTGGCCTGGTACGACGCCCCACACCGAGAGATAATTGAGGTCTACCGCCTAGAAACTTCCGACACTCTCCCAGATGGATTCCGGCACCCAAGACAACCCTTACCTCCTTCTGGCAGTGTTCGTCTTTTCAGCCGTCATGATGGGACTCACCCCCATCCTAATGGCATTTGTCTGGACCCGCTGGACCGGCACAGCGAAACCCGACGACATCAAAAATGCGGTGTATGAGTGTGGCCTGGAGACTGGCACTTACCAATGGTTTCCTCTAAAAGTCGAATACTACATCTACGGCATCATTTTCCTGGTCTTTGATGTCGAGATCCTCTTTCTTCTCCCAATCGCCTCTGTTTACAAAAACCTTCCTGCGGGGGCTATCGCTGGCATCCTTGTTTTCATCTTCCTGCTCATGGAAGGCTTGGTTTGGGCTTGGGCCAAAGGACTTTTAAGATGGCAATTTACACCGTCACAAAACGCACCATCTCCAACCCAACCCCAAAAGCAGGCAACTCTCTGATTCATGGACGAAGGACTCAAAAGCGAACTGCAAAAGGCGGGTATTTTCACAACCACCCTCAACGATCTCTACAACTGGGGGCGCGGCAATTCCCTGTGGCCACTCCAATTTGGGCTGGCCTGTTGCGCCATCGAAATGATCGCTACCTCCATGTCGCGCTACGACCTTGCGCGCTTTGGAGCCGAAGTTTTCAGACCGTCGCCGCGTCAAGCTGATCTCATGATTGTTTCAGGAACCGTCACCAAAAAGATGGCGCCACAGGTCGTGCGACTCTTCAAACAAATGCCCTCGCCGAAATACGTGATCGCCATGGGTGCCTGTGCCATTTCCGGGGGGCCTTTCAAGCAGGGCTACAACGTGCTGAAGGGGATCGATCGATACATCCCTGTCGATGTTCATATACCCGGATGCCCTCCAAGACCGGAGGCCTTGTTGCACGCCATCATGACCCTGCAGCGAAAGATTGCCCAAGACACGCTTCATCCGAGTCGTCGAAAGGAGGAGGAGGCCGAGCGTATTGCCGCACTTCCTGTGCCGGAACACGGCTCACACGATCTACTCCCACCCAAGCACGATGTCTTATGGCATCCGGAGCCCGTGCAGCGCTCCTAACGTGATCCGCCCTGATGAGCGACTCCTCTCAAACTCCCATATTCGATACGCGCGAGGTCGCTCAGGCCCTGAAGAAGGTGTTTCCGTCGGCGCAAATCGCATGGGAAGAGAATCTATCTCCGTCGGCACAACATGCCATCGTCCTTGGTCCAGAACACGCTTTGGCATGTGCCCAGTGGCTTAAGAAAGACTCCCCTTGGCAATGGGATTTTCTTTCCAATGTCACCGGGGTTGACTGGACCGATGAGGCCCTGGCACTCCAAGCCAAAGCACGCATCAAATCAGACCCATCTGTCGACCCTGAGTCCCTCCCAAAAGAGGGTTATTTAGAGGCGGTCTACCACCTTTATTCCATCAACAAGGGCCTGGGCCCCCTCGTCCTTCGTCTTCGGACTGCCAATCGCAAAAACGATGTCTCCTTGCCTTCGCTGACGCCTGTTTGGCGCAGTGCGGAATTTCAGGAGAGAGAAATCTTTGATCTATTTGGCATTGTCTTTGAGGGGCACCCCGACATGAGGCGCATCATGATGTGGGATGATTTCGAAGGGCATCCCATGCGAAAAGATTTTGTTGAGGCCGACGACTACGAATACGAACCTACACCCCACGACGCTGTGTTGAAGCGCTGTCAGGAGCATTTTGCGGACCCCGCAAATGGAAGATCATGATCGAATCGACCACAAGTCCCGGACCTAGCTTTGAAGCCGTCGCATCGAGTGCCTCGCCCTCGATGCAGGGCGCTGAGCGCATGGAGGTCTCCATGGGGCCCCATCACCCATCCACCCACGGAGTCTTCCGAATGGACGTGGAACTGGAGGGCGAAACGGTGGTCAAACTCAAACCGGTTTTCGGCTATCTGCATCGCAATCACGAAAAAATCGGAGAGGGCACTAGTTATCTGGGCTCCATGCCCTATACCGATCGCTTGGATTATTTCAACTCCATGACCAACAACTGGGCTTATGCACTCAGCGTGGAAACGTTGGCAGGCATTGAGGTCCCTGAGCGCGCGGAATACATTCGAGTGATCACCGCCGAGTTAAGCCGTCTCCAAAACCACGTCTGCCTCATCGGCTTCCTGGTGCAGGACATGGGGGCCCTGGGAACACCCCTCATGTATGCCTTCAGGGAAAGAGAGCGGATTCTCGACTTGTTCGAGTCCTTGACCGGGGCTCGCATGATGTGCAACTACATGCGGTTCGGTGGCTGCCGATGTGATGTTTCCCCTGCCTGGCTCCACCAGGCTCAACAGGTTGTCGAGGCTTTCCCCAAGTTTCTGGATGAATTTGAAGCTCTCCTCTCAGAGAATGAAGTGTTGGTTTCTCGATCACAGGGAGTCGGAGCCCTCAGCCAGTCGCTGGCGATTGATGCCGGTATCACAGGCCCGATGCTCCGTGCCACGGGAGTCAATCTCGACCTCAGAAAAGCCGAGCCTTATGGCATTTATGATCGATTCGAGTTCCGAATCCCTCTGGGGGATCATGGTGATGTGTTTGATCGCTACATGATTCGCATTCTGGAGATGCGCGAGTCGGTGAGCATCCTCAGGCAGGCCATCGGTGACATTCCCCAGGGCGATTTCATCCATCCAAAAGCAAAACTCAGGGGGTTCAAGCCGCCCGCCGGTGAAGCCTATGGACGCATCGAGGCACCCAAGGGCGAACTGGGCTTTTACCTCATCAGCGATGGTAGCCCCAAGCCCTATCGTTTCCGGGTGCGTCCTCCAAGCTTCATCAATTTAACGATCCTGGAAGACATGTGCCTGGGACAAACGATCGCAGATGCGGTCATCATCCTCGGCAGTGTCGACATCGTCCTGGGAGAGGTCGATCGCTAAAACGCAGCCCGCTTATAGATCATGATTGGTAAAGGTATTCTCAAAGGCATGGTAGAAACGGCGAAAAACCTCGCAGGAAGTTTCCACGATCCAGAGCGTCTCACAACGGTGGAATATCCCGAGCAAAAGATCCCCGCCAAGGAGAATGCGCGTAATTTTCCCTTTCTTGTCTACGACGGAGACGACTGGGAAACAGGCCTGCGATGCGTTTCTTGTCAAATCTGTGAAAAGGAGTGTCCTCCTCAGTGTATCTACATTGAAAAGGACACCGTGAAGAAACCTGACTTTTTGGGCAAAATGCAGTTTCAGCCCAAGACCTTTGATATTGATGTCTCTGTCTGCATGGGGTGCCAGATATGTGTCGAGGTCTGCCCCTTTGAATCCATCCGCATGGATCGCGATTTTGAGTATGCTCAAAGTGACCGCTTTGAAGGCCTCCTTCTCCGAAAGGACCAACTGGCCAAGCCCAACAAGTATTATCATAGCATTCACCCCACCGAGGCACGTGAAACCGACGCTATCCGCGACGGCAAACGACAAGATCATCTGGCAAAGGAAAAGGCCAAGGCTGAGAAACTAGCCAAGGCCAAGGAAGAGGCGGCAGCAAAAGCCAAGGAGGCCCAGACTCCTACCGACGGTGATTCTTCCGAAAAGGCATCCTGACACATGTGGTTTGAAGAGCTTCTCATTGCCATCAAAGCAAGCCTGGTGCTCAAGGCACCCGAGGGTTTGAGGCCTCTGGTGTCGGCTGCCTTGTCGACGATGCCGATCCTTTCTGCGTTTGGCGGGCTTTTCGCAGTGGTGACACTCCTGGAGAGAAAAATGCTTGGACGGATTCAAAATCGCTACGGCCCCAACCGAGTGGGGCCCTTCGGCATCTTTCAGCCTGTGGCCGATGGCATCAAGATGCTGACCAAGGAGGACATTGTCCCGAAAACAGCCGATCATTTAATTCATTTTCTAGCACCCCTGGTCCTGCTGGTCACGGCGATGCTGGGGCTATCGGTGATTCCCTTCGGGCAAAAGCTCGTGGCGGTTGAATTTGAAGCAGGTATTGTCTTTTTCTTCGCGGTCGGAGGGGCTGCCGAGCTGGCGGTTTTCATGGCAGGTTGGGCCAGCCGAAACAAATATGCCCTACTCGGCTCGCTAAGGGCGATCGCTCAAATGGTAAGCTATGAAATCCCTCTGATTTTATCGAGTGTCTGTGTCCTTATGGTCACCGGTTCCCTCTCCCTTACTGAAGTGGTTCAAGCGCAGTCTGGTGGCATCACTTCCTGGTTCCTTTTCACTCCCTGGGGTTTTCTGGGATGCATTCTTTTCCTGATTTCCACCCTCGCAGAGGTCAATCGCTCGCCCTTCGACATTCCTGAAGCCGAATCTGAATTGATTGCAGGGCATATGACCGAATATTCCGGCTTCAAATATGCTGTCTTCTTTCTGGCTGAATTCGTGGCCATGTTCGCCATGTGCGCCTTAACCGCCACCCTCTTCTTGGGTGGGTATCATGCCCCGCTACCTGTGCTGAGCATCATTCCCGGGCCTGTTTGGCTCTTCAGCAAACTCATGCTGCTGGTCCTGCTCTTCATTTGGATACGAGGCACTATGCCGCGCCTGAGAGCCGATCAGTTGATGGAATTTGCGTGGAAGTTCATGCTTCCCATGTCGGTAATCAACCTCGTGAGCACTGGTATCTGGATCGCCCTGGACGGTGGCCTCCTCGGATGGCTCGTCACCGGTGCCTGTAACTTCGGCGCTTACCTTGGCTTGAGTCGCTGGCTGGCTGATCATCCCAACCACCGGAAGCGGGTCTATCGATACGCCGATGGCCCCATCAACGCTGCATGAATACGATTTTCCTACTCATCTCGCTAACGACGATCGCCAGTGCCATTGCAGCCATGAGTTTGCGTAATTTGGTTCATTGTGTGCTTTGCCTGACCCTCACCTTCGTAGGGATTGCTCTGACTTACTTACAGCTGAGCAGTCAGTTCATTGGGTTTGCTCAAGTCATGGTTTATGTGGGAGCCGTTTCCATTCTGATCATTTTTGCCCTCCTCATGACCCGAAGTGGTCACGAGCTCACCCTTCGGGAGTGGCGCCCAATGCACTGGGTTTGGGGCACCCTAATCACATTTGGCCTTCTAGCTTGTTTGGGGCTTTCCATCACAGGTTCTAGCGTCAGCGGAAAGGTCGCCTCCCCTGAAAAGTCCGAAAGCGTGAAGGCTCTTGGCCAAGCACTGATGCAAGAGTACTTGCTCCCCTTGGAGGCCATGGCTCTTTTGCTGACAGTTGCCTTGATCGGCGCAGCACTGGTGGCCCTACCTGCATCCCATCAGGCTCCCACATCCAAAGGAGGCAATGAATGATGATGACCGCGGCTCTCCTGCCCTATCTGCTATTTAGCGCCTGCCTGTTTTGCATTGGCTTGGCAGGAGTCATGATGCGCCGCAACGTGATCCTGATCCTTGCAGGCATCGAACTGATGCTCAACGCTGCCAATATCAATTTTGTCGCCTTCTGGCGTTTCCACCCCGGAGCGGAAGAAGTTTCCGGACTGATCATGGTTCTCTTTGCATTGGCAATCGCTGCTGCCGAAGCTGCAGTAGGACTGGCCCTGGTCATTTCACTCTTTCGTCACTTCCGAACAACGAATCCGGAACAGATGGAACAGGAGGTTATGTCATGAACTCCCCAGAAGGACTTTCCATGATTTGGCTCATTCCGGGATTCCCTATCCTGGCTGCCATCCTTTTGACCCTATGGCCCACTGATCAGAGGCGCGGTGCCGCATGGATTGGTATTGGGGCCATGGCTCTAAGCCTTCTGGGAGCAAGCATTGCCTTCCTTGCGATTGCGGGCGCTCCTGGCGAGGAGGGCCTCGTACGATGGGTCCACAACTTCCTCTGGTTCGATGTGGGTGAATCCCCAATAAAAATCGGCTGGTTGCTGGACCCCCTCAGCGCCGTCATGCTCTGGATGGTGACCTTCGTTTCGTTGCTGGTGCTGATCTACAGTTCTGGCTACATGGCAAACGATCAGCGAATGGTTCGATTCTTTGCCTTCCTGTCCCTTTTCGCAGGAGCCATGTTAGGGCTCCTTATTTCCAACCACCTTCTCGTATTGTTCATGTGCTGGGAAGTCGTTGGGTTGGCGTCCTACCTCCTGATTGGCTTCTGGTTCCACAAACCTTCTGCAGCAGCCGCATGCAAAAAGGCTTTCATCACCACGCGCATTGGGGATCTCGGACTCCTGTTGGGGCTCCTGTGGCTTTATCGAGACACGGGTACGCTTCTGTTTTACGACGGGGGTGAAGGGTGCCTGGAAGATCGTTCCATCGTCTGGTTAGCGGGTCTGCCAGGTATGTTCGGCATGACGGCCACGGCGACGATCGGTATTCTCTTATTCGTTGGTGCGATGGGTAAATCGGGCCAGTTCCCTTTGCATGTCTGGTTGCCTGATGCCATGGAGGGCCCCACACCGGTCAGCGCCTTGATTCATGCAGCCACCATGGTGGCTGCCGGGGTCTTTCTCATGGCGCGAATCCATCCACTTTTTGAGTTTCCTGCGGCAGGCACCCAAGCCCTGGATCTCATCACATGGATTGGTGCCATCACCGCTCTGGGCGGCGCTTTGGTGGCCTGTGCGCAGCAAGATCTCAAGCGTATTCTGGCTTTCTCCACGATTTCACAACTGGGATACATGATGCTGGGATTGGGTACCGGAGGCGTGGCAGTCGCCATGTTCCACCTCATCACCCACGCTTTCTTCAAGGCGCTGCTTTTTCTCGGCGCTGGCTCGGTGATTCATGGATGCCACGATCAGCAGGACATTCGCTACATGGGAGGTCTTCGAAAACGTATGCCGACGACCTTCATCGCTTATGGAATCGGCATGATGGCGTTGGCAGGCTTCCCGCTGGTGACAGCTGGCTTTTGGAGCAAGGATCTCATTCTTCACGCGGCGCTGCACTGGCATGGCGGAAGGATCCCCTTTGCGATGGGGTTGTTGGGCGCCTTACTCACAGCATTTTACATGACTCGCCAGATGGCACAGGTATTCTTTGGTCGTTATCGGGGAGATGAAGCACCCGATCAGGCAGCCAGTTCAGGCAATCATTCGCCGCATGAAAGCCCTTCAAGCATGCTTTGGCCACTTCGAATTCTTGCGGTTTTCGCGATAGGAGCTGGTTTCATAGGGACGCCCGTTTACCCATGGTTTGAATCCTTTCTGGAAGGCCAGGCCCTTGTTTGGCAGCCCGGTGAATTGGTCCATGGTTCCACCTTGTTGCTTCTGCTGGGTTCATCCTGTCTCGTGTTGATGGGGCTCTTCTTCGGTTGGTGGTATTACAGCCCACTGGTGTATGATCCAGCCCGTGACGACGATCCCATGGAGGAACGTCTCCCGGCGGGGAGCTTTGGATTCCTTCGAGCCAAAGCCTATCTGGATGAGGCCTATCAATACACCTTCCTCAGGTGGACTCAGCATATGGCCATGGGCTGCCGCTGGGTGGAAAACCATTTTTTCCGCCCCATGATGCCACTTGTCGCCACTTTCACTCAGCTGATTTCCTGGCTGGCAAGATTTTGGGATGAGTGGATCATCAATGCCGGTTTTGATTTCACCTGCAGCGGAATCATGATTCAGGCTGGAAAAATCCGCCGCATGCATCAAAAGCGCGTTCAGATTTGTCTTCAGTGGATGGCCGCTGCTGCCATTCTCCTACTCATAATCTTAAAGCTCGGAGGTGCTTCATGAGCGGATTTCCCTGGTTGAGTCTGATCCTTTGGATGCCCCTTTTAGCGGGCCTTGCCCTCATCGCTCGAGGGCGTGAGACTGGACCGTCCCGTTCCTCGACAGCATGGTGGTTGAGCCTTGCGAGTTCTCTCCTCACGCTGATTCTCTGCATGAAGGCACCCATGGAATCAGGGCCATCGATGTGGAAGGAATCCATCGAGTGGATTCCTTCATTGGGAGTTGCCTATGAGTTGGGAATGGACGGCATGGGTTGCATCATGCTTGCGTTGACGGCACTGATCATGCCGGTGTCCATCGCAGCGTCTCAGCGAGCTGGTTACAACCATGAGGGCTTTGGCGGATGCCTTCTCATGACACAGGGCACCCTTGTCGGTGTGTTCACGGCACAGAATTTCTTCGCTTGGTTCTTTTTTTATGAAATAGCCCTCGTTCCAGCCTATTTTCTAGTGCGCTTGTGGGGAGGCCCTGGCAGGGAGAAGGTCTCCTTGCGATTCTTTATCTATTCCATGCTGGGCAGCATTGCCTTACTGGTAGGTTACCTCGGGCTCGCCTCTGCCGTTGGTTCCTATAACTTTACGGCTCTGGCGGAAGCCTCGGCCACCCAAGCCCTTCCAGAAGCCATTGGCCAGCGCCTGGCCTGGTTTGACCTTCCAGTCAAATGGCTCATCACCCTGCTCTTTGCACTCACCTTCGGGGGCTTGGCGGTCAAGGTGGGCATGGTACCTGTGCATGGCTGGTTACCCGACACTTACGAAAAGGCCCCTACTCCAGTGACCATGGTCCTCACAGGCCTGATGTCCAAGATGGGGCTCGTAGGCATGGTGAAGATGGTGATCCCTCTGCTCCCCTATGTGCCTTCCAGCGTGTTACAAGCAACCTTGGCGATAGCGGTTTTCGGCCTGGTTTACGCCGCCCTTGCCGCGATGGGGCAGACCTCCTTCAAACGTCTTTTGGCATATTCATCGATCAATCACCTAGGCTATTGCTTGATCGCACTGCTGGTCCTTGGCCAACCGAGCATGGGAGAACCTTCCATGCAAACTGCCAAGACCTTTGCCCTGGGGGGGCTCCTGTTGCAAATGTTCTCCCATGGGCTCATTGCCGCAGGTTTGTTTTACCTCACGCATCTTGGAGAAAGCCGTCTTCAAAAAACCCTGCGCGTCGATGGGCCTGGCGGATTGCGTGCGATCATGCCCAGATTTGCGGGCTGGATGGGCCTGGCCGTTTTTGCCTCCATTGGATTGCCAGGCTTGAGCGGGTTTATCGGGGAGTTTCTCATCTTTCGAGGCGTTTTTGCACTCAGCCCTTGGGTTGCCATAGGCTCACTACCAGCATTATTGATCACAGCCATCTTTCTCTTGAGATTTCTGCAGCATGTTTTCCATGGAAAATCGGATCCGGAATCCGAGCAATTCAGCGATTTGAGCGGAAGTGAAATGGCCCTGATGGCACCCCTGTTTATCCTTATTGTGCTTCTTGGCTGGTTTCCTCATCTGATCATGGAGCGTATCAATCCGACAATAATCCTGACCATAGAGAGGATGATTTTTTAAGATGTTAGCCTGGACGGTCTATCTCTCCTTTCTTGCCTCCCTGGCCTGCTTCTGCAGTCCGGCCAGTCGCCCATCCTACGCACGGTGGATCGCTTTGATCACGAGTGTGGTAGCCACTTTCTTGCCCTTGAGTATCCTCATCTTCAAGACTGCTCCTGATAGTGGGGCCGTTGAAACCATCGTTCACCTTTCGTGGGTCCCTTCTCTGGGGATTCATTACTTGCTGGGCTATGATGGGATCAGTCTGATCATGGTCTTGCTCACGGGGATTGCATCGATGTCGGCCATTCTGTTTTCTTGGAATATCGAACATCGCACGGGGGAATTCTTCGGCTTTCTCATGGCCCTCATAGGAGGTGTCTATGGCGTCTTCATCAGCTTCGATCTCTTTCTTCTTTTTGTCTTCTATGAGATCGCCATCATCCCAAAATATTTCCTGATTGCCATCTGGGGTTCCACACGCAAGTCGTATGGAGCCATGAAGCTCGTTCTCTACAGTTTTGTAGGGAGCGCACTTGCTCTCGTCGGCATCATGGCTGCCTTTGTGGTGTCAGGAGCTGAATCCTTTGCCTTGGAGCACCTGATCGCCTTCCCTTACGAGGAAGGGTTTCAGCGCTGGGCCTTCCCGGTCACCTTTCTTGGGTTTGTCATCCTTGCTGGCCTCTGGCCCTTCCACACCTGGGCGCCCACGGGCCACGTAGCTGCCCCCACCGGCACGTCTATGCTGCTTGCAGGCGTTGTGATGAAATTGGGTGCTTATGGAGCACTCAGGATCCCGCTCACACTTTTCCCCATGGGAGCAGCCATGTGGCGGGAGGAGTTGGCACTCTTGGCGGCAGTCGGTATTGTCGCAGGGGCGCTGGTCGCGCTTGTTCAGCAGGATTTTAAGTTCATCATCGGATATTCCAGTGTGAGTCATATGGGCTTCGTAGTATTGGGGCTCCTGGCAACGACCGAAACGGGCCTGAGTGGAGCCGTGCTGCAAATGTTTTCCCATGGTATCATTGCGGGTCTGCTTTTTGCGGTGGTGGGCCGCATGGTCTACGCACGTACGCATACCAGGGATTTGAAAGAGTTGCAGTGGATGAACCTCCGCGCGCAACTCCCCTTTGCGTCCACCTTGTTCTTGCTCGCAGGACTCGCCTCCATTGGGCTTCCTGGTTTCAGCGGTTTTGTCGCCGAATTACATGTGCTGGCCGGTGCCTGGCAAAGCTTTGCCTGGCTTAGTCTCGTAGCAGGACTCGGGATTATTCTTGGCGTGGCCTACACCATGCGCGCCATGCTGACCGTTTTCTGGCCCAGTGCTCTCGTCACCGACTCAGGGAGAGCACCCATCCTTGAACCGATTACCCTCCAGGAAAAGTGGGGCGCCTGTTTGCTCGTCGTTGCCACCCTTTCAGTAGGCCTTTATCCCAAGTGGATGCTTGACTGGATCACTCCCTGCCTGCAATCACCCATGCTGAAACCACTCACCGAAGGGATGGCTCCCATGTAGGACCTAGCGTCCTTTCTTCTCCATGATTCAAGAAGCCATACATACGGATTTGTTTCGATTGATCGCTCCAGAGTGCCTGACGGTGGTCACCGCCTTGATCATCCTTGCAGTCTCCTTTGGGCGTAAGACCACCCAATCCTCCTCAGGGCCATTGTATGGTGTGATAGGGATGATCGGCCTGGCCCTGGCGTTTGTGGTGAGTTTGTTCTATCAGTCAACCGGATTCAGTTTGGGGTCAGCTTTCATCGTGACCGATGCCACGCGCTGGATCAAAGCGGGCCTATTGCTGATGGGCTTTTTGATTTTTTGGCAACACACCGCCTCTCCTTCACATATTGGAAACCAGGTAGAATTTCACGCGCTCATGCTCTTTGCCATCGCAGGCATGAGCTTGCTGATTGGAGCGGATCACCTGCTCATGATATTCGTTGCCCTGGAAATCACCGCACTTTCCCTCTACATCCTGGCCGCTATTGACAAGACCAACACCCTCGCCACACGCGTGGCACTGAAATATTTCCTGATCGGTGGCCTTTCTGCGGCCTTTGTCCTTTATGGATTCAGTCTTATTTTTGGAGTCGCAGGCACCATGAGTTTGTCTGGCATTGCGGAGCACTGCCAGACAAACGGGAACGATCCGCTTCTCATGATGGGGATATTGATGGCTCTGGTAGGTTTTGGCTTCAAGGTAGCCGCAGCCCCTTTTCACTGGTGGGTAGCCGATGTCTATACCTCGACTTTGACTCCTGTTACATGCTTGATTGCTTCGACTTCCAAGGTGGCTGGCTTTTTCGTGATGGGCCGCTTCCTCTGGCATGGGCTCATCGGCGCACAGGGCTCTTTGGATGGCTGGGAATGGACACAAGGTTGGATTCCCTGGATTGCCATGTTGGCCGTGTTATCAATGTTGGTGGGCAATCTTGCCGCCCTTCGGCAGACAAAGCTCCGGCGGCTCATTGGCTTTTCAGCGGTCGCCCACACGGGTTATGCCCTACTGGGTCTGTGTTCACCGACTCCACAAGCCAGCGCATCCATCGCTTTCTACATGTTGACCTATGGGCTATCGGTCATCGGGCTTCTCAGCTTGCTGGAACTCACCCAAGGGAATCAAAAGGACGCTGAACACAGGCAACTTGAGGGGCTTTGGAGGCGCGCGCCCTGGCTTGCAGCTTGCCTCATGCTTTTGGTTTTATCCCTTGCGGGTATCCCACCTCTGGTAGGCTTTATCGCCAAGTTCAATTTGTTTATTGCAGCCCTCAACACCCCACATCAAACTTTGGGTCTGATCGGCCTGGTGGTTTTGGCTCTAGGAGCCAGTGCCGTCTCCCTGTATTACTATCTGGGAGTCCTTAAAGCGGCCTTTTGCCTGGATCAGCCTGACGAAGCGATGGAGGTGAAACCAAGCACCTCTCAATATGGGCTGGTTTTCACCTGCACTCTGCTGACCTTGCTTTTCGGCGTTTTTCCAGGATGGCTTCTAACCAGGTTTCTGGAGGCTTTTTCAGGAGCCTGATACCCCGCTTCACCTCATTTTTTTCTGGCCTGGCGCTTGCGGGCCGCTTTCTTCTTGGCGAGAGCCCGCCCCGGAAAGGTCATTTCAGCAATACCAGACTTGTCCCATTCGCCCAGCCCCCACTGTTCCATCAAGGCATACTGTTGAAAGGTTGCCTCAGCCAGGGGCAATGGAATGCCAGCGGGTTTTGCCATGGAAAGAGCAATGCCAGAGTCTTTGGCTGCGTGAGCAGCGGAAAAATAGCAGTCATGGTCTCGATGTTGCATGTCTTCACCATCGGTTTCCAACACCCTGGAGTTGGCACCTGTTTGCGAGAAAACTTCACGCAACATGCCCAGGTCATGGCCCAGCGCAGCTCCCAAGCCCAACCCCTCGGCCAAGCCAGCCGTATTGATATTCATGACCATGTTGACCAAGGCTTTGACTTCAGAGGCCTTGCCGGAAGCTCCAATGTAGCGCATAGAGGCACTCAGATCTTTCAACAATGGCTCGACACGCTTATAGGTGCGCCGATCGCCTCCACACATCAGATACAGAGTTCCCTGACGTGCCTGGGTGATGCTTGATGCCATGCAGGCTTCCAAAGTTCTGGCTCCCACTTTGCGAGCTCGTTTTTCCACTTTTAAGTGAGTGGCCGGGCTCACCGTTGCACAATTGATGAAGATCTTTCCTTTGGCATTTTTGAGGAGGCTTCTCCCCGAAGTCTTGAAGATACGATCCATCGCCTGATCATCGGTGACCACCGTCACGATCCATTGTGCCAACTGGGTCACCTCATCCAGATGCCTGCAAGCCGTTGCTCCGACTGAGGATGCCACTTTTTCGGCGAGTTCACTTTGGCTATCGAAGACAGCCGTGACTTGATACCCGCAATCCTTGAGTCGAAGGGCAATATTGGACCCCATACGACCCACTCCAACAATTCCTATCTTGAATGCCATGGTGCTCTATTGTGTCATTTTTCAAGCAAGCCTCTCACGATTCCAAAGCCTAGGATGGACGGAAAGAGGCGCTACGAGTGAGATGCGGAAAACATAGTAGCGCGCATCAGGCATGCCAAGCATGTATCATGCATTTGCGGTAAAATGTTTGAATCAAAGTCCGTTGGTAATCACTCATTGTTACAATTTTGTAATATTAGATTGACAAATAATCTCTCCTGAACCTAAATGAATCACCCTCGATTCAAGCAGGACACCATGGTTGTGATGTGTACCTAGATTGAATTCTCCGCTTCAAAGTTCGTTTTTTTTATTCAATTTCTCACCTCAAGATACGCAAAGCGTTGCAAGCATCGAGAGGTCATGAAATAATGAATATTCAACAGTTCCTTCCCTCAAACCGTTGGATCTGTGGGGCTCCGATCAAATTCCTATGAAAATAACGACCTTCTCCATGCGACTGTCCTTTTTTTGCAGCGTCATACTTCTGGGTGCAGGCTGCCACAGCATGTCCCCAACAACCTTGGAATCTAAATCAACAGAAACACCCATGCCGAACGACTCAAATGTGGCGATATCTCCTCTGGGAGCCACTGCCAACGGACAAGAAGTCCACCTCTACACATTGACCAATGCCAACGGTCTAGTCGCCAAAGTCAGCACCTATGGCGCCCTTCTCACCGAGATGCACGTCCCCGATCGAGACGGGCAACTTAAGGATATCACTCTTGGCTTCAAGGATCTGAAGTCTTATGAAGCTGGCCATCCCTATTTTGGCGCCACGATTGGCCGTTACGGCAACCGAATCGCCAAAGGGACCTTCACGCTTCATGGCAAGTCCTACACCCTCGCCACCAACAATGATGCCAACCATCTCCATGGAGGGTTGGCCGGTTTTGACAAGAAAGTATGGGAGGCTAGGCCCCTTTCTACCGAATACGGTTCAGCGGTCGCTTTGACCTACACCAGTATCGATGGAGAGGAGGGCTATCCCGGCAATCTCAAGGTAGAAGTTATCTACACATTGACTGAAGAAAACGAGCTGACGATCGACTATCGGGCTCACACCGATGCCGATACGGTGTTGAACCTCACCAATCACGCCTACTGGAACCTCGCCGGTGAAGGCAGCGGCGCCATCTTGGACCATGAGCTTGAGCTGATGGCTGATTTCTACACCCCAGTCGATGACACCCTTATTCCCACAGGGGAGATCCGCAGTGTCCAAGGGACACCGCTCGACTTTACTACCCCTACCTCCATCGGTTCCCGCATGGCGCTCATGGCAGGCGATCCTGGTGGATACGACCACAATTTTGTGTTGCGCAAATCCGGTGAAGGTCTCCTCGAAATGGCTGCCAGAGTGCATGAACCCAAGAGCGGAAGGGTCATGGAAATCCTGACGACGGAGCCTGGGATACAATTCTATTCCGGAAATTTCTTAGACGGAACACTCACTGGAAAGAGCGGAGGAAACTATGAAAAACGTCATGGATTCTGTCTGGAGACGCAACATTTCCCCGACTCTCCGAACAAACCCCATTTCCCAAGCGTCCTGCTGCGCTCCGGTGAAACCTACACCCAGCGTACCATTCACCGATTTTCAGCCAAGTAATCCCTTAGGGAGGCAGGAAAAGGCTTTACAGGAAAGGGCACCTAACGCAAGAGGTGCCCTTTCTTTACATCGATTCTCAAGGGCGTTCAACCACCATGAAACGCGCTGAACCAGAAGACCAGATTCTGAGGAGGGACGACTGGCCGGAAGTCAAGGCGCCCACCTCATCCAGATCACTCAATTGGGCGACAGGTTGCTGATTGATTTCCAGAATCACTTGTCCCTCTCGAAGACCTTGGTCGTGAGCGAAGCTGGAAGGTTCGATGCGAGTGATGAGCAATCCGTCCACCGATTCGGGAATACCATAACGTTGCCTGAGGCTTGAGGACATGGGGGCCACATCCAGCCCTTCAATCCAAGACTGACGCTTGTCCTCTAGAGGAGGCCTCATACGACCAAGCCCTCCTAGTAAGCCGGCGTAGCCTTCTTCCGGCAGTGCACCGATGGTCACGTTGAGCACCTGGGAGGCACCGTTGCGTATCACACCTAGTGCTACGGCTGAACCGGGCCGTGTTTCCACCACCATCAATTTCAAAGCGTTCATGTCGCTGATCGGCTTTTCGTCATAGGTGACCACCACATCTCCCGGAATCACTCCGCCCGCCTCCGCAGGGCCTTCAGGCGTGACGTCACCCACCAAGACACCTTCCGTGGAATCAAGCCCGAAACCTTTGGCCATGGACTCGGTCAATTCTTGCATGGAAATCCCTAGCAGGCCTCGCTGAACGTCACCATATTCCACCATTTGATCCATGACGCTGCGAGCCATGTTGACGGGAATGGCAAATCCGATCCCTTGATTGCCCCCACTTCGACTCATGATCATGGTGTTGATCCCAATGAGTCTCCCTTGAGCATCGATCAGGGCTCCCCCAGAATTACCGGGATTGATGGAGGCGTCGGTCTGGATGAAATTCTCGATGTCCATCATGCCAATTTGGGCCCGCCCCGTGGCGCTGACGATCCCCATGGTGACAGATTGAGACAAACCAAAGGGGCTTCCAAGGGCCAACACCACATCACCCACTTCCAAATGATCACTGTTGCCAAGAGTAATCGCCGAGAGCCCCTTTCGTTGGACTTTCAATACCGCCAAATCAGAATGTTTGTCGGCCCCAACGATCTCGGCGTCCAGAGAGGTCGTGCCATCAGCCAACACCACTGAAATCGATTGGGTGCCCTCTACGACGTGAAAGTTGGTGAGAATGAATCCATCGGAAGAGACAATCACCCCCGAGCCAGTACCTTGCGCTGGAAGATCCCGTTCCTCCGGCATGGGAAATCGACCCTCTGGGTCGAAGAAACGCCTGAAGGCATCCAGATCCATGGACCCAGCAGCTGAGGAGCGCTCTTGAACCGTTTGAATTGAAACCACACATGGAGAGGCCGACTTGACGACAGGTGCAAAGCTTGTTGCCGCTTTGATGGGTTCCTCAAGAGGGGATTCATCGATTTGTAAATCAGGTGGATCAAATCTCCCTACCTTGCCCAGCATGGCTTCGGGAAATACCATCCACAACAAGGCTCCTGTGGCCAAGCCACTTCCAAACTTTAACCAAGTATTCATGCTTTGAAGTGAGGAGCTGCTATTCGCGCCACACCATGCCTATCAGGTAATCCATGAGAGAGGCCATCGCAACAAAAAGGTGGTCCCTTCTCGATTAGAAGACGGCATGGAAGGCTTAAGGATGGGTCAAATTGGGAGGCCAGATGGGTTGTCGAAGGGTGGGAACACCCCCTGAGGCTGGCAGCGTTTGCCTTACGGCCGTGCGCAGCTTTTGCATCAGTTCATCCTGTAGGTCCTTCCAAATGGCCTTTCCCGCTAAATTGTGTTGTTCGGCAGGGTCAGCGGAATGATCATAGAGCTCGACTCCCTCGCGCTGATCGTCCCAAAGGGTCAAGCGCCACCGTTCGGTGCGAAGGGAATATCCCATGACACGGTTGGGTTGTAGCCCCTTTCGTGTTCGGGTGACCTGGGTGAGAGCATACCCACGGCCCTTCGCCTGGGGGTTTTTCAGCATCAATGCGAGGTTCTGCCCTTGCAAATCAGCTGGCGCCTGAACGCCACACAAAGCAGTCAGGGTCGGATACAAGTCGACCAAACCGACGGGTGCAGGCGCGGCCTCCCCATGAGCACTGACCCCCGGCCCCGCCATGATCAATGGCACGCGGGCACTTTCTTCAAACAAGCTCATTTTCTGCCAAAGTCCATGCTCCCCCAAATGATAGCCATGATCACTGGTAAAAACGACGATGGTCTCTTCACTGAGCCCAAGACGTTCCAAAGCCTGAAGCACGCGGCCTACCTGGGCATCCATGAAACTCACACTGGCCCGGTAGGCCTGTATGGCCTCACGACGAAGGGGGTCGGTCAACAGATCGTGTTCGGCCTTGTGACTCCCCAAGGCCATGGCAGGGAGATCCTGGATATCCTCTTGCACTCCCTCCACCAGACGGATGCTTGCGGTGGGGTAAGCTCCAAAGTAGGATTTGGGCGCCACATAGGGTGTGTGGGGGCGATAGAAGCCCAGTGCCAGAAAAAAAGGGCGATCAGGCCGCTTGGCAAAACGCTCCAGCAGCCAGATGGCATCCTCAGCGAGCATACCATCGGTGTGCTTTTCATCCGGCTGTGGTGAGGCATACCAGCTGAGCGTACCGCCAAACTGGCCTGGCTTGAGACTGAAAATAAAAGGTTCTTCCTCCAGACGATCACAACCCGCTGGGTTCGTCTCAATTTCCCAGGAGGCTGGATCGTCATGCCCATTGGTGCCGACTGATTTGGGCACATTGTAATGATACAACTTCCCTACCCGGGCAGAGACATAGCCCTCGAGACGAAAGGCTTGCGGCAGGCTGTGGTGTGAAGGAATGGTCTGCCGGAATATTTGCGAGTTCCGCATGATCCCAGTGGCGTTGGGATAAAGACCGCAGAGCATGGAATTGCGACTGGGCCCACAAAGGGGAAATTGGCAGTAGGCGCGATCAAAGCGCACCCCCCTGGCTGCCAACCGGTCCAGGTGCGGTGTTTGAGCTTTGCCGCCTGGATAGCAGTCCATATCCGCATTCAAGTCATCTGCCATGATGAACAGAACATTAGGCCGAGTGGCGCCAAAGGCACTTTCCATCTGCGGAAACAAGTACCCTATGACAAGAAACCATTGGAGCACATGAATCGATCGAAGTTTGTTTAGACCATGGAGGGACCTCATAGTTTAGGAGAATCTCTTTTCTGGATCCTGAGCACAAGCTCAACTTGCCTGGACAGAAAATCAAAGGAAGTGCGTTAAATTTTCCGCCAACCCCACAATCAAACTTGGTCTTGTATTCAGAACAGTGTACTAATTTCCCCCGATGGAGGAAATCGAACTGATTGTCGGCAACTCCAACCGCCGCTTTTCGGGGGTTACCGCTTCCATGCTTTCCACTCTTCCCGGGATCGCCCACCGAATCAAACTCGCCGTTCTTGGATCCCATTTTATCCCCGACTCCATTCCAACGCTGAGCTACAGGGAGTTTCTTTCTACATGCCGCAAACCCCTACCCCATGGAGGACAGCGCGTTTTCCATGCAAGGCGCAACAACGAGATGATCCAAGCCCTGATCGCCAAAAATTTTTTCGGAGCTAAGATTCGCATCGTCTTCACCAGCACCGCACAAAGGAATCACTCATGGCTCACTCGCTACCTCATAGGACAAATGGATGGCATTGTCACCACGTGCCAGGCGGCAGCCTCCTATCTCATTCAAAAACCAAGCATCGTCGTTCCCCATGGGGTCAACACCGAAACGTATCACCCCGCACCTTGCAAAGTCGATGCATGGGAATCGCTTGGGTATCCAGGGAAATATGGGATCGGAATCTTTGGACGCGTAAGAGAGCAAAAAGGTGTGGATCTTTTCGTTGAAGCTGCCCTCCTGATCGCCGAAAAGCATCCAGATTTCACTTTCATCATCGGAGGAGAAGTGACTCCATCCAATGCGCGTTTTGTCAGAGGACTGAAGCAGAAGATAGAAAAAGCCGGCCTGGAGGAGCGAATCCTGTTCATTGGCAAGCAGCCTTTGAACCGTCTTCCTCTGCTGTTTCGTGGCGTTTCCATTTTAGCGGCACTTTCGCGCAACGAGGGATTTGGTCTCACCCCCTTGGAAGCCATGGCCTCGGGAACGGCAGTGATCTGCTCCGGCGCAGGGGCATGGCCCGAAATCATTCACCAAGGCCAGGAGGGATATTGCATGGACAACCCCACGCCGATTGCCATCGCTCAAAAGATGGATGAACTCATGTCCGACCCTGAGAAAATAGCGGTCATGGGGCATAGGGGACGAAAACTCGTAGAGGCATCCTACACCATCGATAGAGAAGCAGCTCAGCTTGCTGCTTACCTCGCAACTCACGTCAAAGACCGATCAGCTTGAAGAAAGTTTTTGCTGATCATAAAGCTGCCTGTAGAGCGCTGAGGTGGCATACACTTCGTCATGCGTCCCATCGGCAACGATCGCCCCACCGGCAAGTGTCTTGTCCATCACAAGGATTCGGCTCGCATGCTTGATGGAACTGAATCGGTGCGCGATCAGGATGGTGGTCCTCCCCTTACAGAGTTCTGCCAGTGCCTCCTGAATGCCAGCTTCACTTTCACTGTCGAGCGCATTAGTCGCTTCATCCAGGATCAGAATGGGCGCATCCTTCAAAAAGGCCCGAGCAATGGCCATGCGTTGTCGCTGCCCGCCGGATAGGCCTTCCCCTCGTTGCCCTAACAGGGTTTGATAACCAGCCTCCAACGCATGGATATCCTCGTGAATGCGGGCGAGTTTCGCAGCATCTTTCACCCTGTCATAAGAAGCGTCCGGATTACCGACACGAATGTTGTCCATGATGCTTCCACTGAAGAGCAATGGATGCTGAGAAACCAAAGCAATCTGCGATCTCAACTCACCCGCGACCACATGTTTGAGATTGATACCGCCGATCGAAACGCTTCCCTGTTCTGGATCATAAAAGCGGCACACCAAGGACACCAAGGTGGATTTACCCACCCCACTTGGGCCTACAATCGCCACGGTCTCACCCGCTTTAATCTCTAATTCAATCTCAGACAGGATGGGTTCCTGCTCATATTGAAAGGTGACTCGATCAAAGCGAATGGATCCATCTGCCTCACTCAGTGGCATCGGCTGGGTGGGCTCAGGCAACATGTCCTGACTGTCGACGATCAAACTGATACGCTCAAGACTGGCTTCAGCCTGTTTGAGCTGCCCCATGACCACTCCCAGTTTTTTGATGGGGTCATAGGCAAAATACAACGCCATGACCATCGGTAGGAAAACGTCCATAGACATCCCTTGGCGAGCGCCCAGATAGACTGCGAAACCGATGGCCAAGGCCGAAACCATCTCTACCGTAGGCCCAATCAAGCGGTTGTATTTGATGGTCTTTAGTTGCAGCCGCACAAATTGATCCGCAAGGTTGGCAAACATGCGTGTTTGTTTTTCCTGCAAGTTGTAGGCACGTATGTCCGGTTGGCTTGCCAGGTTCTCCGAAAGGTGGGCCGTCAAATCTCCTGCTTTGCCCTGAGACTTTCTCGCCCTGCTGACGATGGCCCCCCCGTAGGCTCTGAGAGGCAGGACCAACACGGGCAATGACACAAGCGCCAGCAACATGAACAAAGCTCCCTGGCTGGAAATGGCAAGGTAGAGCAAGATACCTCCTGCCCCAAGCAAGGTTGCTGGTTGTATCACCAGATCGGCCGCTACGCGAACCAGTGCCTTTTGGAGCATGGCCGTATCGGCGATGATGCGACTGATCAAATCCCCTTCCCGGTGCGATTGATGAAAGCTTAATGAAAGGCACTGCAATCTTGAGAAGGCTTGAAGCCGGATACTTTCCACCACACGCAAGCCCACTGCAGCCAGAAAATAACCGTTGATAAAAAGCAACACCCCACGTAACAGGAAAACCAGTGGCAACATCGCACAAGCCAACACAAGCCCCGAGGATTCGTCGAGTGGCTGATTCGTGAGCCAGGTAGCCAGGCGCTGAACCGATTCAGGTATCGGTCTAGCCTCACCGCTCCCAGCATCTGCAAAGATGATGGGAAACACATGACGCACCATAAACGGAAGCCCTGCGGAGCTGACCACGCCAGCTCCTACCCCAGCCAAAACGGCCCCCAGAAAGGTCCACTTCATCGGGGCAAGCAATTGAGCATATCGTTTGAATCTCAAAGCAATTTCCTTGTTCCCCAATCATCGACCCATTGCTGATTCTTGGCAAGCATGGCTTGCAGCGGTTTCCTGATCCAAATCAGATCTTCAATAATGGAGAAGCAATGATATATTTAGCCAAGTCAGTTTGAACTCTTTGCTCCATATCGTGACACCGTTGATTGTTTCCAAAGAAAGCAAAAGCAGAAGCACTGTCCTATGGAAAGATCCTCATTCTCCGAGCTGGGTGGCGGATGTTTTCCGTCTCTGGAAAGAAACTGCCCGCCCCTACCCAACTTCAGACTATACGGTTTTTAAGAATGGGTCCCGCTCCATTGTTGCCAGATGGAAAAGCTCTGATGGACCCGTTATCATTAAGCATTACAAGACTCCAGGCCTTCGCCGCAGAGTGCGGTTCGCTTTTTCAAAATCGCGTTGCATGCAAAATTGGCACATGTCCGAGCTATGCCACAGTCTTGGACTTGCAGTACCCAAATTCATCTTTGTAGCCGAGGAGCGGTGGGTGGGCCTGCCGGGGCGCAGCCTCTCGATCATGGAATACATCAAAGGAATCCCTCTCCACCTCTGGGCAACCAGCGAGAGCCGAACCGCAACCGAAATACGGGAAGTTGCAGTCAAACTGGCGAAAGAGATCGATCGTCTCTCAACTGCCATGATCACTCACGGTGATTGCAAAGCTTCCAACATTATCGTGACAGGCGATCACCAACCCTATTTTGTGGACCTGGACGGCGCCATCCAACACCGCAGTCGTAGTGCTTTTCGTAAAGCATACTTCAAAGATGCACGACGTTTTAGGGCCAACTGGCTACAAGACGATACGGGTGAACTTTTCAGTAACGTTTTTTCGGATCATCCACTCCACTCTTAGATTTTGATGATGCTGCCCGGTCGCTCCAACCGAGCACCGTGATGTTTGACACAGAAGGCTTGTGCCCGTGCAATCACCTTTCGACAAAGTTCCCTGTGAGTGCTTAAAAATTCTCTACCTGTAGAACCACTGTAGGCTTCGACAAATGTCAGAATGTCCCCGTTGTTACCCCCCTTGTCCATAGAAGAATACAACAAAGCCGCGAGATCCTTGATGAGCCAGCGACGCGGCACCGTGGAGCGCTTTTGTGCGCGATGTAGATCCAGTAAAACAACCTTTACGGGTTGCTCGGCAGACCATTGTTCCCAATCCCGATCCTCGATTTGATAGTGACACAAATACAAATCCCGATGATTGATCCCGGCGCCATGAAGATGCCGGGTCATCTCCGCCACTTTTTGAATCAACTGCCTCTTAAGCGCCATGCGACGCCGCCCCTTGAGCCCCCCCATATGTAAAAAAAAGGCTTCGAGTTCAACCTGCTCCTTCAATTCCCGCATCAAAACGAAGGACTGTCGTCGTGCCGGATTCCATCCCCGGGCCCCATACCCCACCAATTCAGCCGTCGGAACGCCCACCTGGTTGAGCCGCCTGATCGCATGCCACTCGTTACTGGCATCGATCACAGGCCACTTGCATGTGAGGAGATTCTTGAAAATTTCACTCCAACCAATTCCAGCATGGGCTTTGGCGTAATAGGCTTTGCCTTCAAATTCAAATCGAAAAGTTTTTCGCCCTTCCTTATGTCGAACCACCTT
>MDTE01150580.1_pt1 | contig 36223 bp, 34 predicted proteins | sample 811231 | NCBI WGS metagenome assembly MDTE01 (sample SAMN05326651, study PRJNA326480) | marine metagenome | isolation source: seawater | place: Indian Ocean: Red Sea | collected 2010 | reverse complement strand
AGGTATGCGCAGTCGGTCCCAATTCACCTTTTACCAATTGACAAGACGCTGTATGAGGACGTGGCGTATCTGCAGCAAACTCCCGAATTTGAGACTTGGGGATTCTGGGTTGATGTTCAACAAAAGTTCATTTCTGAGGGAAATTCTCGTTCAGTGATCGAATGGGATGACTTAAAACTGCCATATTTGGGCGAGGTTGCTGGGTCAGGAATTCTCGTTGATATGGTGTCTGACGTAATTACAGAGCGGAGAACTCCGAGGGAGGCAGCGGAAAGGGCGCAGAAACTTGCTGAGAAATTGATAGAAGATATGGGCTACAAACGTTGGTGATGGCCTGCAGGCCTCCTTCACTGTCTATGGAATTACCCAAATGACCGATAAAAGCGCTCTGGTTGCCTCGAGAAAGGCCCGAAGAATCCCAGACCGGTACTGGGGGATAGTTCTAATTATTCCGGCTGTACTAATGGTGAGCTCTCTCGTGTTGTACCCCGTTGGATACGCTGTTTGGTTGAGCTTTCATCACAAGCACGCGTACTTGCCGGTCGAAACTTTTGTAGGTCTTGCAAATTATAAAAACCTATTTGTTGATCCACAGTTCTGGGAAAGCTTTTGGCTGGGAACTTTGTATGGGTTTGGTAGTGTAGCCCTACAGATTGTGTTGGGTGTTGGTGCGGCCCTACTGTTATCAGAATCCTTTAAGGGTAGGTCCCTGGTTCGCGGGATTGCCCTGTTTCCCTATGTGGTTCCTACCATCGTTGTTGTGCTTATATGGCGCTGGACACTCAACGATAGTTACGGCCTTCTCAACTACATCTTGGAAACAGTTGGTTTGATTTCCGGTCCGGTTGCGTGGTTAGGCCCCAGCGTTATCCTCATTTCTCTAATATTAGTTAGTACTTGGACATTTTTTCCATTCGTACTGATAACCGTTTTAGCTCGGCTTCAAACAATTAATCCTGAGTTATACGATGCTGCCTCTGTTGATGGGGCAAGTGCATGGAAACGGTTTTACCACGTAACCCTGCCTCAATTGCGCACAATCCTTTTTGTGGTAGTCATGCTGCGCTTTATTTTCATGTTTACCAAATTTGATATCGTCTGGCTTTTAGGGGGTGGTACCGGGGGTACCGGCCGTTTCATACGGACTTTGCCGGTCTACACCTACATCAAGACATTTGGTCAGCTGCAAGTTGGAGCAGGGGCAGCCATGGCCGTAATCATGGTTCTTATCCTGGTTGCTGTAGCAGTTCCCTACTTTAAGCTATTTCGACCTTCAAGAGATTTATAATATGGACAGACTTTTGTATATGCCGTGGATGCGCCAGACTATAATTTATCTTTTTGCACTTCTATTAACCATATTGTGTGCAGCGCCTCTCTTTTGGATGGCACTTACCTCAATTAAGCCCGATAAGGAAATCCTTGCATCTCCTCCAACGTTTTGGACGGGTGAGCCATCGTTGGATGCGTATGCTCGCCTTTTTTCCACGACTAATTTTCTGGACTACCTGCAGAACAGTATAATGGTAGCTGCAACGGCAACTATTCTCTGCATTTTTGTGTCAACTCTGGCTGGGTATAGTATAACAAGGTTTCAATTTTGGGGACGAGAGACGTTCGCTACTACAACCTTGTTCACGTACATGATGGCTCCAATCATGATCGTGGTGCCATTTTTTATACTTATGCGTGGCCTTGGCCTAAACAACAGTCACCTTGGATTAATTCTTGGGTATTCTGCTTTTGCATTGCCATTTAGCCTATGGTTGTTACGTTCTTTTTTCCAATCCATACCGCTGGAACTTGAAGAGGCGGCCCTGATCGACGGCGCCACCCGTCCCCAAGCAGTACGATACGTGATCTTTCCCCTAGCTCTGCCTGGTGTGATAGCTACCTCAATTTTCACCTTCATAGTGGCCTGGAATGACTATCTCTTTGCACGAATAATGATTTCTTCCGACAGGTTGAAAACACTACCTGTTGGGGTGCAAGATTTAATGGATTCTTCTTTTCTGGACTGGGGGGTAATAATGGCGGCGGGAGTAATGGTTACACTTCCTGCTCTCATTTTCTTTGTTGTAGTTCAACGTTATTTAGTTGCTGGTTGGGGCGCCGGAGGTGTAAAAGGCTGACCCCTGAAATTTTTTAATTTACGGCCTCTAGGCAAAGTAATTTTTGTTGGACAAATTTATATGATCAAACGACGTTCGGTACTGGCAGGATTGCTATCTGCCAGTCTGACAGTACCTTTTTCTTCAATTAGCCGGGCGAATTGTGTGACTACAAGCACACAACCTGAGGGCCCATTTTACCCAATCAATGCTGAGGAGCAAGATAATGATCTTACTAGGGTTGTTGGAGGAAGTTCGCGAGCCGCTGGAGAGGTAATCCGGATTTCAGGTCAGGTGCGTGATGGTAGCTGTAGTCCAATTGCGGGAAGCTTACTAGAAATTTGGCAGGCTAACTCAGCAGGACGTTATTTTCATCCTCAGGATACTGGGGAGAACCGTCCATTGGATCCCAATTTTCAAGGGTACGCGAAAATACAGACTGACAATTTTGGACGATATAGTTTCGTAAGTATTAAACCGGGTAGTTATAAGGTGACGAGGCGCTGGACGCGTCCTCCACATATTCATTTTCGACTGACAAGGCCTCAAGGGCCCAGTTTAACAACGCAAATGTATTTTGCGGATCAGGCTCTAAACGAAACGGACTACTTGTTGGGGCAGTTGAACATCGTCCAGAAACAAGGGGTAACTGTAAAACTCAATAATGATCCAGTAGACGATGTTATGAGCGGAATTTTTGATATAACTTTAGCTTAGTCATTGCGGTTAAGGGAAGGTTCCCAAATCTTGTCCACGATAAGGCGCCAGGTTCAGTGGGCGGTTTCTTTCACTAGCATCGGCGACACCTGATTTTCTTAAATATGGTGTCCCAATCTCCATCCTCTGCTACATAGTCTAGAAGGCAACGGATCGCCTTTGACGTGTCTGAAAGGTCATATTGTGCAACTATTTTTGATAACATTTCTTGAGAATCCACATTGAGCTCTAGGGGAATGGTTGTTTTCTCTCCGGACATTGGTTTCTCCTGTCTCGATTGTTTGGACCATTAATTGCATTCTAGCGGGTAGGCTAGATGGTTCAATATGGGGTTTTTGAGGTTTTCGTATCTGCCCAGATCGGTGGAATTGTCATGGCAGGTCCGATTAAAAAATCCAAAAAATGGCTCCCCGGGCCGGACTCGAACCAGCGACAAGACGGTTAACAGCCGTCTGCTCTACCAACTGAGCTACCGGGGAACGTCCTATGGCTATACCAAGACAGAGCACATCCAGCAAGTGCCTCATGTTTCTCTATGGTATTTTTAATTCCTGTATTTGTTAATTGCCAACATTATTAGGAATTTGCGATCCTTTCGAAAGCTTTTCATAAGTGCTATCTATCAAATTTTATTAAGGTTATGATTAGGATACGATTGATATAACTCTTTTTATACCCTGAGTGAGGAGAATACGTTGAGACCATTGGTTCACTTGTCATTGGCCCTACCCTTATTAGGATTTCTTGTGATAGGGGCCCCTTATGTTAGTGCTGAGACAGCCGAAGAAAAAGGCATGGCGATAGCCCTGGAAGGTGATAGGCGCGATCAGGGCTGGTCTGATAGCTCGGTTACTCTGCAGATGATCTTAAACAACCGCCATGGGGAGAAGAGTACCCGGGAGTTGAGGATTAAATCATTAGAAGTAGTTGACGATCAATTAGGAGATAAAAGTCTCACGGTTTTTGATAGGCCAAGAGATGTTAAAGGAACTGCTTTCTTGAGTTTTACCCGGATACATGAGCCAGACGATCAATGGCTTTATCTTCCTGCATTAGAGCGCGTCAAAAGAATTTCGTCAGCTAATAAATCTGGACCATTTATGGGAAGCGAATTTTCTTATGAGGACATGAGTTCGCAAGAGGTGGCTAAATATACCTACAAATGGCTACGTGATGAGCCCTGCGGAGAGAAGGTATGCTTTGTAGTGGAGCAGTATCCAGTTTATGAGAACTCAGGCTACAAACGGCGCATAGTCTGGATTGATCAGGAAGATTATATTCCCTGGATGATAGAGTTTTATGATCGGAAAGATGCCTTGTTAAAGACGATGAGCCTCAGTGAGTATCAGCTATATTTGGGCCAGTATTGGAGGGCCCAGAAGATGTACGTGGAAAATCATCTGACAGGTAAATCAACTACACTTATATTCAAGGATTATTTACTAGGGTCTGGTTTGGATGAAACAGAGTTTAACCGCAATTCATTGTCTCGAGTTAGATAACTTCTAAAGTTCGTGAAAAAGGAGAGGAGAGGGAGGCCTTATAATGTTTCGCAGTTTATTGTTTAATATTGCCAAACGTATTGTTACAGATCCCCGGGTACAGGAAAAGGCGTCCTCTACTTTTGAGCAGGATGTAAAGCCTGTTCTAAAAAACGTGGCGGAAAGGGCTAAAAGCAACATAAAGTTTGCGGCTGGAGAGATTAAGGAAACAGCCCGACAATCAAGTCCACTAGACGAGCCAGGCAACTTTCTGCACAAAGTGCGAGAAAGACTTTTCGATCACGAAGAGGAGCAGAGGGATGAACCCTCAGAGGATCACACCAAGTAACTAGTTGAGAATGTTACCGGGAGGATGGCAGCAGGCTGGTATGGGTTACTAAGCCCTCCTCAGTGAGCAAATGGAGGTAAAGACCCGTGGGTTCGGGGATTATGGCCTCCATTTCTTCTCCCCCTAAATTTAATGGAAACTGTTTTGAGATAGACGTTGCCACTAGCGTTGGAATGTTCTCCCATATTGTTTGTACCGGTCTATGTAGATGTCCACATAAAATCATTTCAATTTGAGAGTGTTTTTGGAGGACGTCGGCAAATTTTTTAGAGTCCTTCAGTCTCATTTTATCCATCTTGGGTAAGCCAGACATAAATGGGGGATGGTGCATAAAGAGCAGAGTTTGGCGGTCTGGCGATTTTACGAGTACTTTATCCAGCCAATTCAGTCTTTGGTCGCATAATATCCCAGATTCACTGCCGGGGAGCAGGGTATCTAGTCCTATCAGGCGGACAGAGTAGTCTTCCACTGTGTAGTTAATAAAATCCCCGGATCCGCCGATGTGGGGGAAATCCGAAAATGCTGCACGAAGGTTTTTTCTGTTGTCATGGTTGCCGGGAATAAGAAAATATGGCTGATCTAGTAGAGAGAGATAGGATCGTAGAACCGCGTATTCATCCGGAGATCCTTCCGAAGTTAAGTCTCCCGTAATTAAAATGACGTCGGGTTGTGGATCCAGATTGTTGATGTGTTCGACACAATGAGCAAGGGTCGAGCGCGTGTTGATGCCATGCAAGGCCGACTTTCCTTCTGGGGCCACATGGATATCACTGAAGTGGGCAATTAGCATTGCACATCCTTGTTATAATCCACAAGATTGTAGGAATTTATTTTCCTGTCCGCATTAATTATTAAACAAAGATATGTTAGCTTTCCATTAAAGGAAAGGTTCATTGGATTGGCTTTTTTTGAAAAATTTGAGCGAAAGCGCTTAAAAACAACCGGTACAGAAATTAATTTGGTTATCGGAGGGTCAGGTGACCCCGTGCTTTTATTGCATGGTTATCCACAGTCTCATGTTATGTGGCATAAAATTGCTCCAATGCTTGCCGAGAGCCATACGGTTATCGCGACTGATCTACGAGGTTACGGAGAAAGCGGGAAGCCGCCAGGAGGAAAGGATCACGCTGGGTTTTCTAAACGAGCCTCTGCCGAGGACCAAATTCAGGTAATGAAACAGCTGGGACATGATAATTTTTACCTTGTCGGGCATGATCGGGGAGCTCGGGTAGGGCATAGATTAGCTTTGGATTATCCCGGGACGGTTCGCAAGCTTGTGTCTCTGGATGTTGTTCCAACTACCCAAATATTTACATCCGTAGACCGAGCTACTGCCCAAGCATACTTCCATTGGTTTTTAATGTTGCAGCCAGAACCTCTCGCAGAAACCTTAATTGGGAATAGTCGGGAATTTTATTTACGATGGCTTTTAGACCATTGGGCGTCTGTTCCAGGCGCTATTTCGGAAGAAGCATACCAAGAGTACCTAAAGTCATTTACCCGGACGGGAGCCATCCACAGCATGTGTGAGGATTATAGGGCTGTCAATCTGGATATGCGGCACGATTTAGAAGATGGTGATAAAAAGATTACATGCCCGGTTCTCGCTCTCTGGGGATCTGGGCAAAGTCAGCATCCCGGGTGGCCAAGTATGCACTTGGATGTGGTTAAAGAATGGAAAAAATGTGCACATGATGTTAGGGGTTGGGGTATAGATTGCGGGCACTTCATGCCAGAGGAGGCAGCAGAGGCAACATTTGCAGCGATCATAGATTTTTTAGCCTGACTAGAATGTCTCTTACTCCTGTTGTTTAATGTGTTTAATAATACTGACGCTCGGAGTAGAAATAGCTTTGAACCCTGCTCGTTCAAAATCTTCAGGGCGGATTAATGCAGTATATAGTCCTGCTATTTCACCCTGGCAGGTTAATACAGGCGCTCCGGATGCTCCTTTTTCCAGAAATACATCAAGACGATCAAAAAGGTGGTCCGTGTACCACTGGCTACCCCTCCCCACGGTATACAGTCGGGCGGCGTAACTTGGCACTACCACTTCCCCTGAATACCTCGAAAAATATAATGGTAGTGGGTGGAAAATGTGGGGTTTGGCTGGAACTAAAATTGCATAGTCATTAGCAATGCCCAATCCTTGTTCCATAGCGTAACTAATGCCAAGTTGGAGTATGCCTGCCGCGTTGGAATACTGATATTTATTGTTTCTGAAGGAAATATTTTCCAACAATATTTCTTCGGGCAAGTTATGTCGATTAGTCAAAATAAAGATGTTACCACCCAATGTGGTGGCTACAGCGGTCGCAGAGGTAAACCCCTTAACATTCATTTCTATGACAAAGGCGCGAAGTTCTGCGTCCGTTTTTTCGCAGAAACCTGGTTGGGGATGCGCCTCTCGTATGACTGGAGTAGGTGGTGTGGTCAGGCATCCAGTTTCCAAGAGTAGGATGATAGAGAAACCAATTGCCCCTAATAAGGCTCTTTTAAGCTCATGGGTTCTAGGGCTCAAGGCTATTGACCCTGTTTTGATAGGGCCAGAATTCGGTACATAGATCGGATAAAGGGTTTTTCTAGAAGTTTGCCATCGACTACAGCTAGTCCGTTGGTACTATTTTCATATGCAGCGACAACTTTTCTAGCCTCCTCCACGGCCTTGGGGTTCGGCGAAAAACATTGGTTGATTATTGCTATGTGTGATGGATGTATCGCGGCCTTACCGGTGAAACCTAGCTTTGTTGCGGCTTTTGCAGTTGTTTCCAACTCCTCAAGGTTCTCGATATTGAGTGCTGGCATGTCCATAGAATCGATGTTTGCCGAAGCTGCTGCATGCACTATGCGGGACCGCGAATATAATAAACTCTCCCAGTCAAAGGTGGTTCTTAGTTCGGCTGCCATGTCTACTCCACCAAATAATAAGCAGTCTATTCTATCAGAGGCATTGGCTATCGAAATTACATTCTCTAGGCTTGAGTTGGTTTCTATTATCACGTGGAAGCGAATTTTTTTTAGCAGGGCACTTGATAAAAGCTTATCAAGCAGGATTATTTCGGCAGCATGATTTAATTTAGTAAACATTAACGCTAATGGGGGATGAGAGCTCGTCATGATGTGATCAATATCCCGTATTCCCTCGTGTGTCTGAAGACTATTAATTCTCATCACCAGTTCTATCTTTGGATGAGCGGAGGTGGTTTTAAAAAATTCCAGAACTTCTGTGCGAGCTCTGGACTTTTGTTCAGGTGGAATAGAGTCCTCTAGGTCGATACAAATAATATCTGGCCGGGCCTTAATGGCCTTAGGAAGCAAGTTCAGCCTATTGCCGGGAACAAAAAGTAAGCTTCGGCGGGCCTTTGAGGGTTTAGATTCCATGGGCAAATTTTTCAAATTATCGAGGGTACTTCGTGAAAATTAAATTAGCATTTCTGTATAATTAACAGAGGACAATCTTCACCTTAATTTATGAATTAAACAAGGTTGTGTTTACTTTAGTCTGGAGAAGATAAAAAGGGATCTACAGTAGAAGAAGTGGAAGGCTTGACATGAGTTTACCTATGAACCTAGGGGGAATGCCCATTGTAACAGCATCCCAGATGTACAGCGCAGAGGAATCAGCGTTGTGCGATGGCCTAACAACATTGGATTTGATGGAGAATGCCTGTCAGTCAATCGTCTCGGAAATCACAGCTCGATGGACGCCGCGCAAAGCTCTAATTCTGTGTGGTCCTGGGCAAAATGCTGGAGATGGTTTAGGTGCGGCATGTCTGCTGCAACAAAACATGTGGATTGTAGACGTTGTTCGATGTTTTCCAGATAAGGATTTTGAGGGCAACGCCCAAATTATGTTAGAACGTTGGGGCGATCCGTGTGCCGACATAGAGACAGTCCAATTAGAAAATTATTCCTTAGTAGTAGATGCGGTGTTTGGCATCGGGCTAAAGAGGGAGTTAGATCCTCGGCTATGCTGTTTCTTTAAGAAAATTAACTCACTGAACATCGATGTAGTAGCAGTGGATATCCCCTCGGGAGTTTCCTCAGATACTGGAGCTGTGTTAGGTGGCTCTTTACAGGCCAACTTAACGGTTGCCCTTGGATTACCTAAACCAGCTCATTTTTTGCTACCCGGAAAAAGTATTTGTGGTCAAATTGTGGTTAGGGACATTGGCGTGAGGGAGAATAATCTCGGTAACGATGCACTAAGTATCAAAATAAATGGTCCAAATCTTTGGTGGGACAAAATTCCCCGCCTTAAGCCTGAAAATCATAAGTATCATAGGGGACATTCGGTAATTGTGGGTGGGGGTTCTAAAAATTCAACAGGGGCAGCTCGCCTGGCAGCAGAGGCCTCCTTGCGCGGAGGTAGTGGGTTGGCAACGTTGCTGGCACCTACAGAGGCTTTGGAGCAGTATTCGTGTGCTCCGGCTTCATTATTATTGGAAGGGGTAGATAAATTACCCGACCTGGAGGATTTTCTAAGCGATGATCGTAAAAATGTTGTTCTAATTGGACCAGGTTGCGGGGTCAGTGAACAAACGCGACTTTGGACCAAAACAATTCTTTCATCATCAAAAAAGGTTGTCCTAGACGCCGATGCTCTCACATCCTTTTCTCCCAACCCAACAATCTTATTTGATCTAATTTCCGCTGACACTGTGCTAACGCCACATTCTGGTGAGTTTGCAAGGTTGTTCAGAGATCTCCACTATGGGGACAAGATTAGTTTGACGCGGGCTGCAGCTAAAACCAGTGGTGCCACTATTATTTATAAAGGGAATGATACCGTAATAGCCGAGCCAGATGGTAAAGCGGTCGTTAATTTCAATGCTCCAATAAGTCTGGCGACAGCCGGCACGGGCGATGTGCTATCAGGAATTGTGCTAGGGTTTTTGGCTCAGGGTTGTAGTCCGTTTGACGCAAGTTGCATTGCGGTGTGGTGCCATTCCCGTGCAGCGACCTACGTGGGGCCCGGACTAATAGCAGATGATTTGGTTAAACAAATACCGAAGGTTTTCCAGGAATTGGAAGATTATTTATCAATATGAAATTGATAGTTATGAGAAAATTATAAAATCGTTTATGAGCTGTAATTTCTATTAGCGAGAAGAAGGGGAAGGAGTTCGTAAAATGACCTACGACTATGATACTTTGGAAGTCTCGGACGAGAAGGAAGTTATTGTGGTGACCATGAATAGAACAGAGAAACGGAACGCTCTATCCAATTTAATGAAAGAAGAACTGACTGATGTTGCCAGGACGATAGGTAAAAGTACTACTTGTTCTTGTGTCATCCTGGCAGCTAATGGTTCAGTTTTTAGCGCTGGAAATGATATAAATGAGGTGGGCCGTATAGAAGCGGTACCTCTGGCTGAGGCAAGAAAATTAGTGCGGCTGGGTGCTGACCTCTGTGAAGCTTGGGAAAACCTGCCATCCTTGACGATAGCTGCCGTAAACGGTGCGGCTATTGGAGGAGGAACATCTTTGGCGGTCGCCTGTGACTTCAGAGTTTTAAGTCCGGAGGCTTATTTTTACGCCCCTGAAGTAGAACTTGGTTTGACATTCAGTTGGAATACACTAGCTAGGTTGGGGGATTTGGTCGGGCCTGCCCGGACTAAATTAATTGGAGCGCTCTCGCGAAAGATTAATGCCTCCACCGCGCTCCAATGGGGTTTATGTGAGGAAGTAAGTGAGGATCCAAAACTTACCGCGCGCCGTTTAGCTGACGAAATCAAGTTAAAGCCAAGAATAGCGCAGCAAATGGTAAAAGAATCTGTTAACCGGCATTTCCAATCTCCGAATACAGCGTACCTCGAACAGGACCAAATACTCCTATCATTGTTGGCTGGAGAGTCCAAGCGGTTGCACGAATTAAAGCAGCGGGACTTATCTTCCTAAAGGAATCAAATATATAAGAAAATTTTTTGAGAACTCAGTTCAGTGGCAAGGCTGTTCGGTAGGAGACTTGCTTAAGAGAAAAGCTGGACTTTATGCTCCTGACGCCGGGTATGCGGGTAAGGTGGTCAACTAAAAATTTTTCGTAGCTTGCTAAGTCAACAGTGACAATCCGCAGGAGATAGTCTGCATCTCCTGTCATTAAATAGCATTCCATTACTTCAGGCCTTTTGGCGACCGCTGACTCAAATTCGTCTAGAGCAGTTTCGATTTGTCGTTCCAAACTTACGCTTACGAATACGTTTACTGGATAGCCTGCTTGCGCTTGGTCGAGCAGGCAAACGTATTTGTCTATGACGCCCTGCTTCTCCAGCATTTTGACCCTCCGCAGACAAGGGGAAGGGGAAAGTCCCACCGTTTCAGCCAAATTGACATTCGAAATTCGGGCGTTCTCTTGCAATGCGGCAAGTATTTTACGATCGATATTATTTAACCCACGTTTTGGCATAAAAAGTCAATATTAAATAAAAAATTAAAATATAATTGCATTAACATTACTATATTTAGTCTAAAACGCAAGATACTGTCATTAATTTTTTGCTATATTTGACACACAATACGCCCCTTAGTTTTGGACCCTGAAAGGAAGGTATAATCGTGGCGAGTGACCGCAATGAACTTAACAAGGTTTCCGCCGCTGATCTCAAGTTGTTAAAGGCGATAGAGAAGAAAGTTCTGTGGCTTTCGTCCTGGACCATCCATGAGGCAAATCACATTAGGCCGATGCGCGATGGATTAAAGGTAGGCGGACACCAAGCCTCGTGTGCATCTGTTGTAACCCTGATGACGGCTTTATATTTTTGGGTATTGAGAGCTGAGGATCGGGTGGCGGTCAAACCTCATGCAAGCCCGGTGTTTCATGCTATCCAATATTTGCTTGGACGCCAAAGCAAGAACAATCTGAAGAATTTCAGAGGGTTTGGGGGGGCTCAATCTTACCCGTCACGAACCAAAGATGGAGACGATGTTGATATTTCTACGGGTTCGGTAGGATTGGGCGGAGCGTTGACGCTATTTGCATCCCTCGCTCAAGATTATGTTCGAGCTCATAACTTTCCTTCAGCGCAAGAATTGGATGGAAGGATGATTTCTCTTTTTGGAGACGCGGAACTCGATGAGGGCAACGTTTTTGAGGCGTTATTTGAAGGCCGAAAGCATAACATCCAAAATCTTTGGTGGATCATAGACTACAATCGTCAGAGTTTGGACAGTGTCGTGACGGATCAGGTGTTTTCTCGCCTCAGTGACTTGTTCCAGTCTATGGATTGGAATGTAGAGACTATCAAATATGGAAATTTATTGCGACAAGCTGCTTCTAAACCCGGCGGCAACGCATTGCTTTCATGGATTGATGATTGCCCAAATCAGTTATATTCGGCTCTAACCTTCAAAGGGGGTGCAGCCTGGCGGGAACGCCTTAAGTTGGACATTGGAGATGCTTCTGGTATGGCGGGGCTGCTAGATGAGTATGATGATGTTGAGTTACATTCTCTTATGACAAATCTGGCAGGGCACGATATGGGATCGGTTCTCGACGCCTATGGGGCGGCAGCAGCTTCAGATCGGCCGACATGCATCATTGCATACACTATTAAAGGTTATGGGCTTCCCTTGGCGGGTCACAAGGATAATCATGCAGGCTTGATGAGCCTAGAGCAGATGGAGAAATTTAGAAACCAATGTGGTGTCCGGGAAGGGGAGGAATGGGAGCATTTCGCGGGGCTCTCGGAACACAAGGATGATTTAAGAGGCTTTATCAAAAGGGTTCCGTTTTCTTGCAGGGAGCAACGGCAACATCAAGCAGGTCCTATTATTGTGCCTTCAAGATTAGAATTTCGTGAAACTGCAAACACGTCTACACAGGAATCTTTTGGAAGAATTTTAAACGAGTTAGGGAAAGAGGATAGCGAGTTTTCTCAGCGACTTGTTTCAACTTCGCCAGATGTTACTGTTTCGACGAATCTTGGGCCGTGGGTAAATAGAAAACATATCTTCGACCGACAAGAGAAGCCCGACATATTTAGTAGTGAAGAGGTTGTTTCGGCGCAGAGCTGGATTATGTCGCCTGCCGGGCAACATATAGAGCTCGGTATTGCGGAGAATAATCTGTTTTTAATGTTGGCGGCCCTCGGTCTCTCGGCAGAGTGGTTCGGTGTGCGACTTTTGCCTATTGGAACACTATACGATCCTTTCATTGCAAGAGGGCTGGATGCCCTTAATTATGCCTGTTATCAGGACGCACGGTTTATGCTAGTAGGGACCCCTTCAGGCATAACATTAGCACCAGAGGGTGGCGCCCACCAATCTATAGGGACCCCGCTGGTTGGTATAGGTCAACCAGGACTGACTTATTTCGAGCCGACATACGCGGATGAACTGGCTATCATTATGCAGTGGGGCTTTCGTCATATGCAGACAGACGATGGGGGCTCAATCTATCTTAGGCTCTCTACTAGGCCTCTGGAGCAACCTGATCGCAGTTTAAGTGAGGAGACGGTTAGCCAGATAATTTCAGGGGCCTATTGGCGGCAAAAACCTACGAGTGAGGCCTCTTTTGTTCTTGTTTACTGCGGGGCTGTGGCTCCCGAAGTAGAACATGCTTTTCATGAGGTATTGGAGGATGAACCGAGTGCCGGATTGTTGGCCATAACTTCGCCAGACCGAATCTACGAGAATTGGCAAAGTGTAAGAGGTCGGCAATCTAGTGAGAGAGACACTGGCCCCGCTTTTATAGAAGAGGTCCTTGAAATAGTGCCAAATTCGGCGGCCTTAATAACGGTCATTGATGGCCATCCGGCGACGTTAGCGTGGCTGGGCTCTGTGCGAGGCCATCGTATATATCCTCTAGGGGTGAGTACTTTTGGGCAATCTGGAGATATTTTGGATCTGTATGCTTCTTATGGCCTTGACTCAAATGCGATTATTGGTGCCGTAGCAACGGCCTGCTTACAAGCTCGATAACGTCATAAGAAACATCAAGTTGCGGCTAAATGGTGCGGGCGAAGGGACTTGAACCCCCACGGCCTTTCGGCCACTAGGACCTAAACCTAGCGCGTCTGCCAGTTCCGCCACGCCCGCACTGATGCCGAGTAAATCCATTATTAGCTTTAGTGACAAGACAATAAAATAAGATCTTTCGGGGATCTTGAAACTCGGCGACCCTTTGGTACATGAATTGTATTTAATATTGCAACAACTTAGCACTATATGTTTTGATCACACTAAGGTTGGCGGATGCGAAAATTTGCCTAAGGAGAGCAGTGTGCTACAAGTGCCATCTATATTGAGGCAATCAAATACGCATTTACTTAGTTCCACTGTCTCTCCGATGTGGGCATGGAAGCGGCTTCGGATGATATTAGGGTGCGGTTGGTAGATTTTTGAACATAGGCGTAACAGACGATGCAAGTAACAGAGACAAGTTCTGAAGGTTTAAGGCATGAGTACCAAGTTTTGGTCTCCAAAAATGAAGTGTCCGGCAAGATAAGTGCGCGGCTTGAGGAACTTCAAAAGACCATCAAAATTAATGGATTTCGGCCCGGAAAGGTGCCAATAGGGATTTTGAGGCAACGTTATGTCGACTCTGTTATGGGAGAGGTATTGCAAGGCATGGTCGACCAAACTTCTCAGCAAGTTCTTGAAGAACAGGGTGTTAGGCCGGCCTTACAACCTCAAATTGAAGTTAAAACATTCGAGGAGGGAAAGGACCTTGAGTATGTGCTGCAAGTTGAGGTCCTGCCTGATATTGATGTCCCTGAACTAAAAAGCCTTAAATTTACTAGACTTAAATCTGACCCAAAAGACTCGGAGGTCGATTCCGCGGTGGAGCGGCTTGCTGAGCAGAGCAGAGGGTTCTCAGAAGTAAAGCGGGCACGCAAATCTAAATCTGGAGAGATCCTGGTTATTGATTTTAATGGTATGGTTGATGGTGAGCCGCTCCAGAGCGCCCAGGGGACCGATTACAACTTACGTCTTGGTAATGATTCTTTTTTGCCCGGGTTTGATGATGAGATTTTAGGGTTGAAGCCGGGGGATGAGAAGTCGGTAAAGGTTGTTTTACCCGATAATTATCCTGATGAGAAGGTCCGGGGAAGCCAGGCGATCTTTGACGTTGTAGTGAAAAAACATTTGGAACCCGACGAACTAAAAATAGATGATGATTTGGCCAAAAAACTGGGACTAGAGACAATAGGAGCTCTCCGAGAAGCGGCGAAAGCGGAATTACAGCGGGGCTACGATGAGCAAAGCCGAAACCGACTAAAACGGGAGATTCTGGATTCTTTTGCGGAAAAATATGATTTCAATGTCCCATCGGGAATGGTCGAAAAAGAGTTCGAAGGTATTTGGGGACAGTTTCAACAGGATATGAAACAGAGCGATACTGACCTGGAAAAGTTGGGTAAATCAGAGGAGGAACTCCGGAGTGAATATAACCATATTGCTGTACGGCGGATCAGACTAGCTTTGCTATTGTCGGAAATTGGACGTGAGAATGACATAACTGTCGAACGGGAGGAATTAAATAGGGCAATAATTGATCAAGCTAGACGTTTTCCTGGCCGCGAGAAAGAAGTAGCAGATTATTTTGGTTCTAATCCAGAAGCCTTAAGTAGTGTTCACGCGCCGCTGTTTGAAGATAAAGTGATTGATTTTGTCGTTGAGATGGCGGAAATTTCTGAAGAGATTGTAACCGTAGATGCCCTCTATGCTAGCCTCGAGGACCCTGCCGAGAGGCCTACTAAAAAGAAACGAACTAGCAAAAAGAAATCAGTGAAAAAAACATCTGAGAAAGTTGCTCCTAAGAAGAAACGCGCTGCCCGAAGCCCTGCCAAAAAGAAAACCGTATAACGTGTCGAGGTATAGAGATGGGTCATCCTAGAGATACATACATGAGTGCACTAGTGCCTATGGTTGTTGAGCAGACTAATCGTGGAGAGCGCGCCTATGATATTTATTCTAGGCTTTTGAAGGAAAGAATTATATTCTTAACAGGACCTGTGGACGACCATGTGGCCTCTGTAATTACAGCTCAATTTCTATTTTTAGAAGCTGAGAATCCTGAAAAAGATATCTCTTTTTATATAAACTCACCTGGAGGTATTGTTTCATCAGGGTTAGCTATTTACGACACGATTCAGTATATTACTCCCAAGGTTTCGACATTGTGCATTGGTCAAGCAGCTTCCATGGGATCCCTTTTGCTTACAGCTGGTGCCAAAGGGTCCAGATATTCGGTTCCTAACGCAAGAATTATGATCCATCAACCGTCTGGGGGGTTTTCTGGACAGGCTTCAGATATTGAGATTCACGCTAGAGAAATTCTTTCACTGCGTTCCAGACTGAATGAGATTTATGCTAAGCACACTGGCAAAAAGCTGAAGGCTATCGAAGATGCCATGGAAAGAGACCATTTTTTAACGGCTGAGGATGCGAAAGATTTCGGATTAATTGACCAAGTGGTGGAGACAAGGCCGAAGGCAACTGCTTGAAAAGCAGTAAAATTTGTATAAGAATTTTGGTTGGAATATGGGAGAATTGGAAATCGTGGGTCTGCTAAGGAGGGCCTGACAAGCTAATCTGAAAAGTTTCTGATTATTTTTAAAAAATGCAGTTGTTTGGTTGGATAAGTTAGGTAAACGCGACTTTAAAAATTTAAGACAGCGGAATGGAATCTAGATGACCAAGAGTAGTAACACAGATAGCAAAAACACCTTGTATTGTTCTTTCTGTGGAAAGAGTCAGCATGAGGTGCGGAAACTTATTGCAGGGCCAACAGTTTTCATCTGTGATGAATGTGTCGAACTATGCATGGAAATCATCAGGGAAGAGCATAAGAATGACGTTGTTAAATCAGAAGATGGAGTGCCTACGCCTTCAGAGATTTGGGAGGTCTTAAATGATTATGTGATCGGACAGGAGCGAGCAAAGAGAGTGCTTTCGGTTGCTGTTCACAATCATTACAAACGAATTTCCCATGGTTCTAAAAACGATGATGTTGAATTAGCCAAGTCTAATATCCTTCTGGTGGGCCCAACGGGGTGTGGCAAAACGCTATTAGCTGAAACCTTGGCGAGAATCTTGGATGTGCCATTTACCATGGCTGATGCTACTACTCTTACGGAAGCGGGGTATGTGGGTGAAGATGTAGAAAATATAATTTTGAAGTTGCTTCAAGCTTCTGATTATAACGTTGAAAGAGCTCAACGCGGCATTGTTTACATAGATGAAATAGATAAGATTTCTCGAAAATCAGACAATCCTTCTATAACTCGGGATGTGTCTGGAGAAGGCGTTCAACAGGCATTGTTAAAAATTATGGAGGGTACTGTGGCAAGTGTGCCTCCTCAGGGCGGACGCAAGCATCCTCAGCAGGAGTTCTTACAGGTAGACACTACAAATATTCTTTTTGTATGCGGCGGGGCTTTTTCTGGTCTGGAGAGAATTATTTCTGAGCGCGGGCAAGGAACCTCGATAGGCTTTGGTGCTGATGTTAAGCCTCCTGACGAGCGTCGAAGTGGGGAAGTGCTAAGGCAAGTGGAACCAGAAGATCTATTAAAGTTTGGTTTGATCCCTGAGTTTGTGGGGCGCCTGCCTGTCGTTGCTACAATTGATGACCTTGATGAGAGTGCTCTCATTGAGATATTAAGCCAGCCAAAGAACGCTCTCGTGAAACAGTACCAAAAATTATTTGATATGGAAGATGTGAAACTATCTTTTTCCGACGATGCATTAGCTGAGGTAGCCCAAAAAGCTATAAGTCGAAAAACAGGTGCTCGTGGCTTACGATCGATTCTTGAAAATGCATTGTTGGATACAATGTTTGATTTGCCAAAGATGGATGGGGTTGAAGAGGTTGTGATTAATAAGGAAGTGATTGAGGGGCGGTCTCAACCTCTACAAATCTATTCAGAACGCCATGAAGATATGGGTTCCTCAGCATCTTAACTCTGTGTTCTTGTGTTCTGTAGACTTGAAAAAACGTAAAGCCATCTCCATTTAGAATCAAATGGGAGAGGTAGATGGGCTACTTGGTGGTGGGAGTTATATGAGTTTCATTAGAAACTGTGAAAATACAATAATTTGTCGTCCGTGGTAACGTGAAGAGGTAAAATGAGTGAACTAACAAGTTATCCGTTACTTCCTTTGCGGGATATAGTGGTTTTTCCCCACATGATAGTTCCACTTTTCGTGGGACGTGAAAGATCTGTTCGTGCACTAGAAGAGGTGATGAAGACAGATAAGCATATTTTTTTAGCAGCCCAAAAGAAGGCTGGGCAAGATGATCCAGAGGAAAACGATATTTACCGAGTCGGCACTATTGGAACGGTGTTGCAGTTGCTTAAACTGCCGGATGGGACGGTTAAAGTCTTGGTTGAGGGCGGAAAGAGGGCCCAAATTGCAAATTTCGCAGAAAATGCCGCATTTTTTGAGGTCAACGCCTCAATTTTAGATGAGCCGGAGAGCAATCCAAGTGAGCTCGATGCTTTGATGCGCTCCACTGTGTCCCAATTTGAGAATTATCTGAAGTTAAATAAGAAAATACCCCCTGAAGTACTTGTTTCACTTAGTCAAATAGAGACCCCTTCTCGACTTGCGGATACCGTGGCCTCGCATCTGTCTATAAAGGTTGCGGCGAAACAAGAACTTCTAGAGTTAGAGTCAGTTAACGAGAGGTTAGAGAAAGTTTATTCGCTGATAGAAGGCGAGATAGGGGTAATGCGAGTTGAAAAAAAGATAAGGTCCCGTGTCAAAAGGCAAATGGAGAAAACCCAACGGGAATACTATCTGAATGAGCAGATGAAGGCTATCCAGAAGGAACTAGGTGACGGGGATGATGGCAAGGATGAAATTGCCGAACTTGAAGATAAGATTGAGAAAACTAAACTTAGTAAAGAGGCCAAAGAAAAAGCTCTCGTCGAGATAAAAAAGCTCCGCAACATGAGCCCCATGTCAGCTGAGGCTACAGTGGTAAGGAATTATCTTGATTGGCTGTTGAGTATTCCATGGAAGAAACGGTCGCGTATAAAAAAAGATCTGAGGGCTGCCCAGAAGGTGCTGGACGATGACCATTATGGCTTAGCCAAAGTTAAGGAGCGCATAACTGAGTATTTGGCAGTCCAACTGCGGACCAAGAAGATGCAGGGGCCGATCCTGTGTCTAGTTGGGCCGCCGGGTGTTGGAAAGACTTCACTAGGGCAATCCATCGCCAGGTCAACAGGTAGAAACTTTGTGCGAATGAGTTTAGGTGGAGTTCGCGACGAGGCTGAGATTAGGGGCCATAGAAGAACTTACATTGGATCCTTGCCTGGGAAGGTGATCCAAGGATTAAAAAAAGCAAAGACATCTAATCCACTGTTCTTATTGGATGAGGTAGATAAAATGGGGGCTGATTTTAGGGGAGACCCAGCTTCGGCTTTATTGGAAGTATTAGATCCTGAGCAAAACATTGCTTTTAATGACCATTACTTAGAAGTTGACTATGATCTTAGTGAGATCATGTTCTTGACAACAGCGAATACCTCAAGGATTCCAGCACCATTACTGGACCGCATGGAGGTTATTCATCTCTCTGGTTATACAGAGGATGAGAAGGTTGCCATAGCAACTCGACATCTGATCCCCCGCTTAATGAAAAGAAATGGCGTGCAAGAGAGTGAGTGGGAAATATCTGAATCGGCGCTCCGTGACCTTATCCGTTATTATACCAGAGAAGCGGGGGTCCGTAGTTTGGAAAGAGAGTTAGCTAGTCTAACTCGTAAAGCCGTAAAGGAGATCTTGTTAACAAGTGCTAAGAACATCAAGGTTACTGTGCGGAATTTAGAGACATATGCCGGAGTGAGGCGGTATCGGCATGGTGAAATAGACCATGACGACAGTATTGGAATAACTAATGGGCTAGCATACACGGAGACCGGGGGTGATCTTTTGTTGATTGAGACTGTGTCTATGCCAGGTAAAGGCAAGATAATACCGACCGGAAAACTTGGTGAAGTTATGCAAGAATCGGTTCAGGCTGCTTGGTCTTATGTGCGTTCAAGATCAGCAGAGTTTGGGATTAAACCGCCATTATTCCAGAAATTTGATATTCATGTTCATGTACCGGAAGGGGCTACGCCCAAGGATGGTCCATCCGCAGGAATAGCAATTACCACTTCAATTGTGTCGATTTTGACGGGAATCCCTGTTTCTAGCTCTGTGGCTATGACTGGTGAAGTTACTTTGCGTGGCCGAGTGTTACCTATTGGAGGGCTGAAAGAGAAGCTCTTAGCTGCTCTCCGTGGGGGACTCAAAACGGTGCTGATACCATCTGATAACGAGAAAGATTTGGCTGAAATACCTGAAAACGTGAAAAAGGGCCTGAAAATTATTCCGGTATCCAACGTAGATGAGGTGCTTAAACTAGCTCTGACCAAGGCTTTAACGCCTATTAAATGGAATGAGGTGGACGAGGTGGAAAGTGTATCTGGGCCGTCAGAAGGGCGAAATAGTGATCCGTTATTAACGCATTGAGCTTATAATCCGATGTATTTGCTGTCGTTTCAATCTTTGGCCTAAAAATACTCTTATATTTACATTAGGTTTGCGTTGACGAGTTCTGTTGCTGACGGCTACAGTGTGGGGGTTACAACAAGGCGCGGTCTGAAAACCCGCGGAAAATTGGAGTGGAAGGGTGTGTGGGGGCGCCCGCCACTCAAGCAAACTATTGAACAACGGGATTAAAAGGGGACCGACTGTGAATAAGAATGACTTAATTGGTGCCGTCTCAGGTGCCTCCGGATTGTCCAAATCAGATGCCACTAAGGCTGTTGACTCGGTTCTAGATTCTATTACTGGGACATTAAAAGATGGCGGTGATGTTCGATTGGTTGGATTTGGCACTTTTAGTGTTTCGCGGCGCGCTCAAACCAAGGGGCGCAATCCTCGGACTGGGGAGGAGATAACTATTCCTGCCTCCAACCATGCTAAATTTAAGGCCGGGAAGGCGTTAAAAGAGGCACTAAACTAAAGTAAGTAATCTGGGTTGCGCGGTTTGTTAAAGACTATGGAGTGCCAGTGACCGATGGTCGCTGGCATTTCCCCGTCTGAAGGGAAACCATGTTTTATTACAGGTAATATGGAGGTCTAGGGCGATTAGCTCAGCTGGGAGAGCACCTCGTTTACACCGAGGGGGTCGGCGGTTCGATCCCGTCATCGCCCACCACCTTGTCCACCGGCGCGGCCTCATCCTGCACTTGGGGCGGTTGACACTGAGTAGCGGCTAGCGTAAAGCAGGAGCCTTCTTAGGACCTCTATGGGGGTGTAGCTCAGTTTGGTTAGAGCGCCGGCCTGTCACGCCGGAGGCCGCGAGTTCGAGTCTCGTCACTCCCGCCATTCTCCTGAGAAAACTTGAGCGAGTATTCGCGCTCTAGCTATGAGAAATACAACCGGCTATTTTGATTGAAGAATGGTCAGGCGTAGTTATTGGCATCAGGTGTTCCGGCAATGAAAACTATACTGGGATTTTGAGAGAGCGTCTCATTCCTTTTGGGTAACGTCCTTGAAGACTGAGCGAAATTTGTTGGGGTCCAACGATTTGGAACTATACTGCCGATTGGAGACTCTTAGCGGGGATATTGGTGTGATTTCTAATATCAAGGAGATGAAGCGAATCATGAACGGAATAGTTGTTCAGACTGGTGATTCTATAGGAATTTTTTAGGGATATCTGTTCCTAGTTAAGTATGAATAGTGTATCAGGTCTGGGAAATTTATATATTTCAAAGTAATTGAGAAAAAGGTATGTCCAGAGGAGTTTTGCAAGTTGAAAACACTTGAGCCTATGTGCTACACGAGGCTTTATCTGTAGCGTGCATTAACAACAATTCTGAGCACGCGATGCTAATGCTGAGGGATAATTGTGGCACTTTTTGGCCAAGGAAGCAGATTGGTCCTATGCAGACGGAGCTGACAGAATACCTACCAATCATCGTATTTTTTGGGGTGGCGGCCGTTCTAGCAACTGCGATGGTTGTGGGATCACTGATTGTGGCGAGGCAAGCCCCTGACAAAGAGAAATTATCATCCTATGAGTGTGGATTCGAGCCGTTTGCAGACTCCCGAGAGCGTTTCGATGTTAGGTTTTACCTTGTAGCAATTCTTTTTGTGATTTTTGATTTAGAAATAGCTTTTTTGTTTCCGTGGGCAGTTGTTCTTACGGAGATAGGTCCCTTCGGCTTTATTTCTATGATGACGTTTTTGGCAATTTTGACTGTTGGTTTTATATATGAGTGGCGTAAGGGGGCTCTTCAGTGGGAATAAAGCAAGAACCTAAGAATGATGGAGTTCTGCTTGCCGAATCAGCTACTTTTGCGGAAAAAGGATTCGTTTTGACCAAAGTGGAGCGGCTTGTAGGTTGGGCAAGATCAGGCTCACTTTGGCCGATGACTTTTGGTTTAGCTTGTTGTGCGGTTGAAATGATGCAAGCTGGGGCAAGCAGGTATGACCTAGATCGTTTTGGCGTAGTCTTTCGCCCAAGTCCAAGACAATCAGATGTTATGATTGTAGCTGGAACGTTGACTAACAAAATGGCACCAGCCTTAAGAAAAGTTTATGACCAGATGGCGGAACCACGATATGTAATTTCCATGGGTAGTTGCGCGAATGGTGGGGGCTACTACCATTATTCTTACTCAGTTGTTAGGGGGTGTGACCGCATTATACCAGTGGATATATACGTCCCGGGGTGCCCACCGACGGCTGAAGCCCTTGTTTATGGTATACTCCAGTTACAAAAGAAAATACGACGTACAAGCACGATTATTAGGTGAGCTTAGATCAATTGGGTAGTTCCTGAACTATGTCATCCTTAGAAAAATTAAAGACGCATTTATTGAAGGCTCTTAACTTGAGTTCAGTATCTGTTGATATCGTGGGAAACGAATTATGTCTACACAGTGATGCAGCAAATCTGCGCAAACACTTAACAGTTTTAAGGGATGAGGGGAATTTTCAGTTCAAACAGCTAACGGATTTATTTGCTGTTGACTATCCAGAAAGGACGCAACGATTTGAGGTGATCTATCAACTCCTCAGTCTTACTTTTAATAGGAGAATTCGACTAAAAATCCGAATTGAGGAGAACGCTAGTGTTCCGTCGGTGATTAATATATTCAGTGCTGCTAACTGGTATGAGAGGGAAGTCTGGGATATGTATGGTATTTCTTTTGATGATCACCCCGACCTAAGGCGCTTACTAACAGATTATGGGTTTTATGGACACCCTTTGAGAAAGGATTTCCCACTTACGGGTTTTGTAGAATTGCGTTATGACGGTGAGGCACAGAGAGTTGCTTACGGCGCTGTTGATCTTGCGCAGGAATATAGGTCGTTTGACTTCACTAGTCCTTGGGAGGGTGCTTCGCAGATATTAAATGATCCGAGAAACACTTTTGGCGGACCAAAGATCGATGACGAAGAAAAGTAATGTCGACCTCTGATATTAAAAATTTTAATTTTAATTTTGGCCCCCAACATCCAGCGGCCCATGGGGTGTTGCGGTTAGTCTTGGAGATGGATGGTGAGGTGTGTCAAAGGGCAGATCCTCACATTGGATTGCTGCACCGAGGGACAGAAAAACTCATAGAACATAAGAATTACCTGCAAGCTCTGCCGTATTTTGATCGCTTAGACTATGTATCCTCTATGGGACAAGAACATTGCTTTAGCCTGGCGGTGGAGAAATTACTAGGTTGTGAAATCCCAATTCGCGCCCAATATATCCGTGTTCTTTTTCACGAAATTACGCGCGTATTGAATCATTTATTACAAATAAGTGCCAATGCCTTAGATATAGGAGCCATGACGCCTTTTCTCTGGATGTTTGAAGAAAGGGAAAAGTTGATGGAGTTTTATGAACGCGTTTCAGGAGCGCGATTGCATGCAGCATATATACGTCCGGGTGGAGTCCATAAAGATCTGCCCTATGATCTTATTGCTGATATTGAAAGATGGTCGGATGAATTCCCTAAAATTCTAGATGACGTAGAGACCTTGCTGACCAACAACAGGATCTGGAAACAGAGAAACGTCGACATAGGCGTTGTTTCAAAGGAACAAGCCCTCGATTGGGGTTTTAGCGGTGTAATGCTGAGGGGAAGCGGAGTGGCGTGGGACCTAAGAAAAGCACAACCCTATGATGTTTATGCGAGTATGGATTTTGACGTACCTGTGGGTAAAAATGGAGATTGCTATGATCGTTATCTCATTCGCCTAGAGGAAATGAGGCAAAGTCTGCGGATTATCAAACAATGTTTGGTTGAGCTGCCTCAAGGTGAAGTAATGGTTAGTAATAACAAAATTTCACCACCAAAAAGAGCTGATATGAAAAATTCAATGGAATCCCTTATCCACCACTTTAAGTTGTACACTGAAGGTTACCACGTGCCTCGCGGCGAGACTTATGCTGCGGTTGAAGCGCCGAAAGGTGAATTTGGCGTATTTCTTGTCTCAGATGGGAGCAATAAACCATATCGGTGTAAAATTCGTGCTCCAGGATTTGCGCATTTGCAGGGCTTGGATTTTATGGTCAAAGGCCATCAGTTAGCTGATGTGGTCGCCTGTATAGCTAGTATGGACATAGTATTTGGTGAGGTTGATAGGTGAATAGCAATCTGTCTCATCCGCCAGACGAAAGGATGCAAGAATTTTCATTCACTGCTGAGAATAAACTGGCCGCAGAGAAAATTATTGCTAAATATCCAGAAGGGAGAGCTAGTAGTGCTTTGATTCCCTTGTTAGACCTTGCTCAACGTCAACACGATAATTGGTTGCCAAAGGAGGCCATTCGTTATGTGGCTGACCTTGTAGGTATATCTGAGATAAGGGCATTTGAAGTTGCCAGCTTCTATACAATGTTTAGACAGAGACCGCGCGGAAAATTTTTAATTCAAATGTGTAAAACCACCCCATGTTGGTTGAGAGGAAGTGACTCTCTTCTTGATGTTCTAAAAAATCACCTTGAAATCGAAATCGAGGAAACTAGTAAAGATAAGCTTTTTACATTGGTTGAAGTGGAGTGCTTAGGTGCTTGTGTAAATGCTCCTGTCGTACAGATAAACGATCAATATTATCAAGATCTGACGAGTGAGAAATTATTGTCTGTCATCGAGGGTCTGAGATCCGGATTGAAGATTGAATAAAGGCGACAGGCCTATGCCGAAAGACAGTTTGGGACTCAGATCTAAGGGGAAAGGTTATAGGAAAGTAGGATGTTACGGGAAAGTGAAAAAATATTTGGAAATCTGGATGGTGCCGGGCAATCTAATATTTACGCGGCCAAGGCCCGCGGAGATTGGAACAATATTAATGGAATACTTAAATTGGGCCGCGATAATATCATTGCGGAAGTAAAGAAATCTGGCCTGAGAGGCAGGGGAGGAGCTGGCTTTCCGACGGGACTCAAATGGTCGTTTATGCCGGCGGATAAAGATGAGCGACCTTCATATCTTGTCGTTAATGCAGATGAAAGTGAACCGGGAACCTGCAAGGACCGCGACATACTCCGAAATGAACCACATAAACTACTCGAAGGATGTTTGATAGCCGGCTTTGCGATTGGAGCAAACAGAACTTACATCTATATCCGAGGTGAGTTTGTTAAAGAGGGGGAAATACTTCAGGCAGCAATCGACGAGGCCTATGACCAAGGTCTATTAGGAAAAAATGCATGTGGCTCGGGGGTTTTACATGATGTGTATATACACCGGGGAGCTGGAGCCTATATTTGTGGCGAAGAGACGGCATTGATAGAGAGCCTGGAGGGGAAGAAAGGACAGCCAAGATTAAAACCTCCTTTCCCGGCCAGTGCGGGTCTTTGGGGGTGTCCCACAACTGTTAACAACGTAGAAACCATAGCGGTTATTTCGACAATAATGAGAAGGGGAGCTTCATGGTTTTTAAAATTTGGACGTGAACGAAATTCAGGAACTAAAGTTTTTTGTATTTCAGGGCATGTGGAAAAACCATGCAACATTGAGGAAGAAATGGGTATTCCTCTGCGTGAACTAATCGACAAACATGCTGGGGGCGTTAGGGGAGGATGGGAGAATCTTCTGGCCGTTATACCTGGGGGTTCATCGGTTCCTCTCATACCAAAATCTGTTTGTGATAATGTAATCATGGATTTTGATGCGCTGGCGGATGTCCAATCGGGATTAGGCACTGCAGCCGTAATAGTCATGGATAAGTCTACGGATATAATAGCGGCTATATGGCGGTTGTCACAATTCTACAAACATGAAAGTTGTGGCCAATGTACCCCGTGTCGAGAAGGTACGGGTTGGCTCTCAAGGATGATGAAACGTTTTACAGACGGAACCGCCAAGATTGAAGATATTTCACTTATTGAAAATGTAAGCAAACAGATTGAGGGACATACTATTTGCGCTCTTGGTGATGCTGCAGCTTGGCCAATACAGGGTTTAGTGCGGCATTTTCGAACAGAAATGGAACAGAGAATCATAGATATGCAAGGAACAAACACTGGTTAAAGCGATGGTCAAGATTTTAATTGATGGGATTGAATATCAGGTTGAATCAGGTACTACAGTAATGCAGGCGTGCAATGTTGCAGGCGTTGAAATACCGCATTTTTGTTTTCATGAACGTTTGTCCATAGCAGGAAATTGTCGAATGTGTCTTGTTGAAGTTGAGGGAACTCCTAAACCTATAGCTTCGTGTGCAATGCCCGTGGCAAAAAATATGTCGGTAAGAACGGGGTCTGAAATGGTTCATCTTGCCCGTAAGGGTGTAATGGAATTTTTATTGATTAATCATCCCTTGGATTGCCCTGTGTGTGATCAGGGAGGTGAGTGCGATTTACAAGATCAAGCTTTGGGATATGGGCGGGATTCAAGTCGTTTTTTCGAGGAAAAACGGGCCGTAAGTGAAAAAGATTTTGGCCCTCTGATTAAAACTCATATGACGAGATGTATCCATTGCACAAGATGTGTGCGTTTCATGGAGGAGGTCGCTGGGGTGCCTAATATAGGTGGGTTTGGTCGTGGTGAGGACATGGAGATTACGGCAAGTCTCGAACACGGGTCAGATTGCTCAGAGATGTTTGGTAATATTATTGACTTATGTCCAGTCGGTGCATTGACCTCAAAACCATACGCTTTTGTTGCTCGACCTTGGGAGTTGCTAGAAACAGAATCCGTCGATGTGCTTGACGCTGTTGGTAGTAATATTCGGATAGATGTTCGGGATAAACAAGTGATGAGGATTACTCCACGACTCCATGAGGACGTTAATCAGGAGTGGATTGGCGATAAAACACGATTTGCTTATGATGGTCTACGAAAGCAACGATTGGATAAGCCATATGTACGACAAGCGGATGGTAAATTAACTCCTGTGAGTTGGGATATCGCTTTTGAGCGTATTCGCAGGGAGGTAGAAAAGCTGGATGGCACTGAGCTTGCTGCTTTGGCGGGTGATCTTTGTGATGCGGAGTCAATGCTAGCGTTAAAAGATTTATTTTCTGCACTAAATTGTCCCAATATTGATTGTAGACAGGATGGTGCTGTTCTGCAGGCTCAGCCACGGTGTAGCTACATTTTTAATACTTCCATTGCTGGTATCGATCAAAGTGACTTGTGTTTATTGATAGGAAGCAATCCAAGATTGGAAGCACCAATCATAAATACTAGATTGCGAGCAAGATGGTTAGATGGGGATTATCCTGTCGCTAACATAGGAAAACCAGTTGATTTAAGTTACCCAGTTGAAGAATTGGGGTCTGGGAATCAGGTGTTATGTGAGATTAGCGAAGGGAAGCACCCTTTTTGTGAACAATTAGAAAGGGCTTTGACTCCAATGCTAATTATTGGGCAGGGGGCGCTAGCTCGGGCCGACGGAGAAAACATCTTATGGTCTAGCAAGGTAATTGCTGAGAAATATGATTTGGTTCGGGAGGGATGGAACGGCTTTAATGTTTTGCACACTGCGGCGGCAAGGGTAGGTGGATTGGATCTTGGACTAGTGCCATCTCCGAATGGAATAGGCGCACGCCAAATACTTTCTGGAGATTTTCGAGAAACGCCTCTTAAGTTGCTTTACCTTTTGGGCGTGGATGAGATATGTCCAGATTCCCTGAAGGGATTGTTCATTGTGTACCAAGGCCACCATGGAGACAGGGGAGCAAATATTGCTGATGTCGTGTTACCTGGAGCTGCGTATACGGAGAAGGAAGGGTGCTATGTTAATACAGAAGGCCGACCGCAATACGGCAGAGCAGCAACCCAACCGCCAGGAGACGCCAGGGAGGACTGGGCTATTTTGAGGGCCCTTTCTGCTAGGCTTGGCGTTACATTGCCCTATGATACTTTTAGTGCCTTAAGGGCAAAAATGAGCCAGATTTGTCCAGATCTGGGAAATCCCAACGTAATATCAAAATCCGAATGGAGTGAGTTTGGATTGCAAGGGTCTTTCGGGGACACAACCCCATATAGCAGCGCGGTTAAAAACTATTTCATGACAGATCCTATATCCCGCGCTTCTAATACAATGCTTGAGTGTACAAAATGGTTTTTGGCAACACATCGGGTAGATCCGTCTGCCAATAGTGCAGACTGATGGAATATTTTCTGCACAACTTTCTTTTGCCAAGCGGAAAATTAGTCTTCCAAGTCCTTTTAATTATTGTGCCCCTCTTAATAGCGGTGGCGTATTTAACTTATTTTGAACGAAAACTAATTGGAGCAATTCAACTTAGGCGTGGACCTAATACAGTGGGCCCCTTTGGGCTACTTCAACCTATAGCTGACGGGATCAAACTTTTCTTGAAGGAAACAATTGTTCCAACGGGTGCAAATCAAATAATCTTTGTTCTAGCTCCTATGATTACATTTGTTCTTAGTTTTGCGGCTTGGGCGGTTATACCATTTGATGAAGGGTGGGTGCTATCAGATATAAATGTTGGAGTTTTATACCTAATCGCCATTTCCTCTTTAAGTGTCTATGGGGTGTTGATTGCGGGATGGGCAAGCAATTCAAGGTATGCATTTCTAGGGGCTCTTCGTTCCGCCGCACAAATGGTGTCTTATGAGGTCTCTATGGGATTCGTTATAGTAACTGTACTGGTGTGCGTTGGATCGCTTAATCTTACTACGATAGTTAATGCCCAACAAAAGATTTGGTTCTTTTTTCCATTGTTTCCGATGTTTATTATTTTCTTTGTGTCTACGTTAGCGGAGACCAATCGACATCCTTTTGACCTTCCTGAGGATGATGCTTCCCTAGTAGCTGGTTATTTTGTTGAGTATTCATCAATGCCCTTTGCTTTGTTTTTTCTTGGAGAGTACGCTGCGATGATTTTGATGAGTGCGATGACTACCATTTTATTTTTTGGTGGTTGGCTTCCGCCAATCGATGTTAGCCCCTTAAACCAGGTTCCGGGTATTATATGGTTTTTAACCAAAATAATTATTTTACTTTTTTGTTTTTTGTGGGTGAGGGCCACTCTTCCCCGATATCGCTACGATCAATTAATGAGACTTGGTTGGAAAGTCTTTCTTCCATTCTCTTTGTTAAGCTTAGTAATTACGTCAGCCATCGTTTTAGCACTGGATGGACAATTTGGTGCATTCACAGAATGGTTGTAGAGGTTAAGTAAAGTCATGTTGAGCCATAAAATTCGTTGGATATTTCTGATAGAAATCGTTAAAGGACTTTTGCTTACCCTTAGGTATGTCTTTCGAAAAAAAGTTACTCTTAATTATCCACATGAAAAGGGAAGGCTGAGTCCAAGATTTAGAGGCGAACACGCTTTGCGCCGTTATCCAAACGGGGAAGAACGCTGCATAGGATGTAAATTATGTGAGGCGATATGTCCGGCCCAGGCAATAACCATTGAAGTTCAGCCTAGAGACGACGGAAGCCGAAAAACCACCCGATACGATATAGATATGGTTAAATGTATTTATTGTGGTTTTTGTCAAGAATCCTGCCCTGTCGATGCCATTGTGCAAGGGCCCAATTACGAATTTTCAACTGAGACTAGGGAAGAGTTATATTTCACGAAACAAAAATTATTGGAAAACGGTGACCGGTGGGAGCCGCAAATTGCTAAAAATTTAGAAAATGAAGAACAGTATCAATGAGCTTGTGTATTTATGTAGAGGAACTAGTTCAAGATATGCAAGATTCTATTTCCTTTTCCAGGCAGTGGATTTCTGAATGTTGATTATCATTACTTTTTATCTTGTTTCCTCTGTCACTATTTTTGCGGCAACCATGGTGGTCTTTTCAAGAAATACAATCCACTCTGTTTTATGGTTGATTTGCGTATTTCTTAACGTCGCGATCCTATTTGTAACTCTAGGTGCAGAATTTTTGGCTATGATTCTTGTGATTGTTTACGTTGGTGCGGTGGCTGTTCTGTTTATGTTTGTGGTTATGATGTTAAACATCAGTAAAACTAAGATTAAATCAGGGTTTTCAGAATATTTTCCAATTGGGAGTGTGCTGACGGCAGTGCTTCTAGCCGAGTTTGTTCTGGTGTCATTTTCTTTTTCTTCACATTTGTTTGAGCCACCAACGGGAGTGATTTCCGATCCACGGGGAAGTCTTACAAATACTGAGGAGTTGGGTAAAGTTCTTTATACTAAATATTTTTATTTGTTTCAGCTGTCTGGTTTAATTCTACTCGTTGCAATGGTTGCCGCTATTGTTCTTACTTTGAGAACTGGAAAAGATGTTCAAAGGCAGGAGATTGGCGAGCAAGTTGAACGAGGTAAGCAGGACGCGATCGAAATAAGAAAAATAAAGCCGTACAGTGGCGCCAAATGACCATTGGCTTAACCCATTATCTAGTGTTGGCCTCAATCGTTTTCACACTAGGTATCTTTGGTATATTCATAAACAGAAAAAGTATTATCGCGATATTAATGTCACTAGAACTGATCTTGCTAGGCGTAAATTTGAATTTAGTAGCATTTTCAGTTCATCTAGGAGACATAGTAGGCCAAGTATTCACTATGTTTGTTTTGACCGTTGCCGCAGCAGAGATATCAATTGGTTTGGCTATCTTGGTTGCCTTCAGCCGGCATCAGAAATCGATTCAGGTTGATAATATTAACCTCATGAAGGGGTGAATGCGGTGGTATTTCTGTGCATTTTTCTTCCTTTGCTTGCGTCTATTTTGGTGGCTTTGTTTGGCAAATCCCTAAGAAAGACAGGAGCACAAGCAGTTACTTGTGGCTCCATTGTGCTGTCAGCGATAATTAGTTGTTGGATTTTAACGACAACCATAAACAATGGAACGATTTATTCAATCCAACTTTTTGAATGGATAGAATCAGGTTCATTTTCGGCTTCTTGGGGAATTTATATTGATTCATTAAGTGCGTTGATGATTTTTATTGTGACAACCGTATCTGCATTGGTTCACATATATTCTATAGGGTACATGAGAAAGGATCCGCACGTTCCGCGATTCATGTGCTATCTCTCTCTATTTACCTTCTCAATGTTGGTTCTCGTAACATCAAATAACTTCCTACAACTATTTTTTGGATGGGAAGGTGTGGGGCTTTGTAGTTATTTGTTGATAGGTTTTTGGTGTACTAAAAAATCAGCAAATACCGCTGCCTTGAAAGCATTTCTCGTTAATCGGGTAGGGGATTTAGGGCTAATTCTGGGAATTGCCGCTATCTTTATGGTCTTCGACACATTAGAGTTTGGAAGTGTGTTTCGTCTTGCGCCAGAAGTATCCGGACAAAAAATCCAATTTTGCGGGTTCTCCTTTGAGGCTATTACAGTAATTTGTTTGTTGCTCTTCTTCGGGGCTATGGGTAAATCGGCACAGATTGGTCTACATACTTGGCTGGCTGACGCAATGGAGGGACCGACCCCAGTCTCAGCCTTAATCCATGCCGCCACAATGGTGACGGCTGGAGTTTTTCTGGTTGCGAGATGCTCTCCTTTATTTGAACTTTCCGAAGCAGCTCTGTTGGTTGTTACCCTAGTTGGTGGATTAACGGCTTTCATGGCGGCGAGCATAGCGTTAGTGCAGGTGGACATAAAACGTGTTGTAGCGTATTCAACGTGTAGTCAACTTGGCTATATGTTCTTTGCTTGTGGTCTTTCTGCGTATTCTGCTGCAATATTTCATTTGTTTACCCATGCTTTCTTTAAGGCGCTTCTATTTCTTGGAGCAGGTTCAGTCATTCACGCCTTTTCGGGTGAACAAGATATGCGAAAAATGGGTGGGGTGTGGCGTTTAATCCCGACAACGTACGGGGTAATGTTGGTTGGATCATGGGCATTAATTGGTTTACCCCCTTTTTCCGGTTATTTTTCAAAAGACCTGATTTTAGAATCCGCATATTCCTCCCATTCGTTGGTGGGGACGTTAGTGTTCTGGCTGGGAATAGCTTCAGTGGCTATGACAGCTTTTTATTCGTGTAAAGTGATATTACTGAGTTTTCATGGAAAATTTGGAGAGGACGAAAAGGTTTTTGCCCGGATACATGAGTCGCCTAAATCAATGACGATTCCACTCATTCTGCTGGCTATCGGAGCGATTGGTGCGGGTTATTTTGGCTTAAGCATGGTAGAAGAAAACAGTTTATTTTGGGGGAATGCACTATATGTTTCTGATCATCATGCGGGAATAAAATTTGTACACAATTCACCAGTATGGGTAAAACTTCTACCCATCATTATGACCTTAGGTGGTTTGGTGGCCTGTTGGCTGCTGTTAAGCAAGTACCGTGGGCCTCTTGTTCACTATTTATCTCGAGTAGCATTTGTACGTCAGTTGTTGGTCAACAAGTTGTTCTTTGATTACCTGTACGATGTAGTTTTAACAAATTTTTTAAAGAGAATTGGTTATGGCTTGTGGAAGGCGATTGATGAATCCGTTATAGATTCTTTGGGTCCCCAAGGCGTTGCTAGCGTAGTTGTGAGATCTTCCCAAAGATTGAGTCAGGGTCAAACAGGCTATATTTACCACTATGCTTTTGTGATGATTATTGGGGTCGCCTGCCTATTGGGTATCTATGTTCTATGGGGAACAGTTATCTAATGGATTGGCCCGTTCTTAGTATATTGATATTTCAACCGTTAATCGGAGCCCTGTTTGTGTGTCTGGTACGCGGCGATCAAGAATTGGTAGCCACCAATGTAAAAGCCGTCACGTTATGGTCCACAGGCATCACTTTTTTATTAGCTTGTTTTTTATGGACCCAATTTGATGCAACTATTTCCAATTTTCAATTCTCAGAAGAGAAGGCTTGGATCCCAAGTTTAGGGATATCTTATTCTTTGGGAATTGATGGCATTTCCATTATTTATATTGTTCTTACATCGTTTTTAAGCTTCATCTGTATCTTGTGCAGCTGGGAAGTGATAACTAATCGTGTGCGGGAGTATATGGTTGGGTTTCTGTTATTGGAAACCATGATTCTGGGTGCCTTTTGTGCGCTCGATACTATTTTATTTTATATGTTCTTTGAGGGTCTTCTTATCCCAATGTTCATTATCATTGGGATTTGGGGGGGGGCTGGTAGGATAAGGGCGGCCTTGAAGTTTTTTTTATATACACTGGCCGGGTCGGTCTTGTTTCTCGTTGCCATTATTCTGCTGTACCTGGAGGCAGGGTCGAGCAGTATTCCAACGTTAATGAAAAACGAGTTTCCATTCAGTTTTCAGATTTGGTTATGGCTGCTTGTCTTTGCTTCATTTGCCGTAAAGATACCAATGTGGCCTTTCCATACCTGGTTACCCGAGGCGCACGTGGAGGCGCCCACAGCTGGTTCTGTAATACTTGCGGGCGTGCTCTTAAAGCTTGGTGGTTACGGATTTATTCGGTTCTCATTACCTATGTTCCCGGATGCCACCGCGTATTTCACTCCGTTTGTTTTTATTTTGAGTGTGATCGCCATAATTTATACGTCATTGGTCGCTTTTGTGCAGGAGGATATGAAGAAACTAATAGCGTATTCATCAGTAGCTCACATGGGGTTCGTAACCATCGGGTTGTTCTCTCTAACCACTCAAGGTGTTGAAGGGGCACTTTTCATAATGTTGAGTCACGGGTTGGTTTCGGCCTCTTTGTTTCTATCGGTGGGAGTATTATACGATAGAACCCATTCCCGATTGATCAAAGATTATGGTGGGTTGGTTGATAAGATGCCCGTGTATGCTTTTGTTCTTATGGTATTTTCTTTAGCTGCTATTGGTTTGCCCGGCACATCAGGTTTTGTTGGAGAGATGTTGGTTTTGGTAGGGATCTTCTCAATAAGTACATGGACCGCACTTTTTTCCGGTTTAGGTGTTATTCTTGGAGCGGCTTATATGCTTTGGCTTTACAAGCGGGTTATTTTCGGGACTAACACGACAGAAAAAATAAGTGTGCTTTCAGATCTAAGTATTCGTGAACGTTCTATTTTTCTTCCCTTGGTTATTGCAATACTATTGATCGGATTTTACCCAAGACCAGTGCTTAACACTATGCATTTATCTGTAGAGAAATTACTTCTTCTTAGTCAACCAAGCCTAGAAATTAAAAATTTTTCAAAAGTAAAATGAATTATCTTCAATGAATATAAGTTTAGATGTGCTGCAACTGCGTCCTGAAATTCTTCTAACGGCAGGCTTGCTTATTTTGTTGGTTTTTGGGGCATTTCGCGATAAAGCGGGCGAGCCCCTCGTGACCCGTTTAATGATAGCCTTGCTAGCAATAGTCGCAATCCTCGTTGTTGTACGAGATTCTGAGAAGGTCAAATTATTTTCTGAACTTCTTATTTTGGACGCATATGGGAGATTTGCACAAACACTAATTATTGTCTCAGTAATTATGACATTATTAGTATCAGTAGCTTATCGAAAAACGTCAAACCTTATACAAAATGAATACCCAATTCTCATAGGATTTTCTGCTTTAGGCATGTTGTTAATGGTATTGGCAACTGACCTGATGGCACTGTATTTAGCAGTTGAGCTTCAAAGCCTTTCACTTTACGCCCTAGCAGCATTTGATCGGAATTCTGAGAGGTCATCGGAGGCGGGATTGAAGTTTTTTGTGCTGGGGGCATTATCCTCTGGCATCCTGCTTTATGGGTGCAGTTTTATATATGGTGCTGTTGGCAGCACTTCATTTGAACTAATAGCAGCCGCAGCCGCAATACCTGGTGCTGAACTTTCTCCGCTTCTTTTTGGTTTGGTACTGGTGTGTTGTGGGCTTGCTTTTAAGGTATCGGCCGTGCCATTCCATATGTGGACCCCTGATGTATATGAAGGTTCGCCTACACCGATAACTATGTTTTTTTCTGTAGGACCAAAAATAGCTGCTCTTAGTCTTTTGACACGGCTGCTTCTTGAGGCCTTTCCGGATGCAATTCATCAATGGCAACAGATTATTTGGTTCTTAGCAATAGCTTCAATGGTACTTGGCAGCCTATTGGCTGTGCTTCAGAATAATATCAAAAGACTTATGGCTTATAGCACCATCGCCCACGTTGGATATGTTTTAATGGGAATTGGTTTGGGTTCAGAATTTGCCATTAGTAGCGTACTTATTTATTTGGCTGTATACCTTGTTTTGGTGATTGGGACGTTTGGGTGCATCTTAGCGGCAAAAGTGAATAACTTTCACTTGGAACAAATTTCCGATCTTTCTGGCATAGGAAGAAATCAACCAATCTTTTCTTTAGCGTTTGCTATAATGTTGTTGGGCTTAGCTGGCATACCTCCAATGGCGGGATTTTTTGCTAAGTTTTACCTCTTTATATCCATCCTACAGGCAGAGATGTATTGGTTAGTATTAATTGCTGCGCTATCTACTATAATTGGGGCATATTACTACCTGAGAATTATTAAAGTAATGTACTTCGATGAATCTAAACAGGAACTAGATCAATTGAGTAATCCTGAGTTAAATATAATTATTGGCACGGCTGCCGTGTTCACACTTTTTTTCTTCGTGAACCATTCCATTATCGTTGACCATGCGGGTAGGGCGGCGGGATCTCTTTTTAATTAATATTAGGTATATTGAATTAATGGAAAAGCTGATGCCAGGCTACGTTCTTCATACATTGGAGGAGACGGATAGCACTAATGTAGAATGTAGGAAAATGGCTGAAGATGGATCGGCTGAAGGATTAATAATTCAAGCCTCATCACAGTCTTCGGGAAAAGGGCGTCGAGGACGGACTTGGAGCTCCCCAAAAGGGAATTTATATTTTTCCATGTTAATCAAGCCTAAATGCAAAGTGAGTAAGGCACTGGAAGTCTCATTTGTCTCTGCTGTTGCAATGTGTGATGCCTTGGGCGTTTTATTGCCGCCGATGGTAGAGGTTAGGGTTAAATGGCCTAATGATATATTGCTTAATCAAAGGAAGTGCTGTGGGTTTCTGCTTGAATCCAGCAGTGATAGCTCCGGAAATGTCAAGTGGCTGATTATTGGAGCCGGTGTAAACGTAGAAAGTTTTCCAGAAGAGGTGGATTACCCAGCTACCAGTCTATCATTTGAAGGATCACCTAATCTGACTTTAAGAGAGGTTCTACTATCTTTCTTGCGTCATTTTAAGCGTTGGAAAAATGTCTGGGAGGTAGAAGGTTTT
>MDTE01143574.1_pt1 | contig 36240 bp, 32 predicted proteins | sample 811231 | NCBI WGS metagenome assembly MDTE01 (sample SAMN05326651, study PRJNA326480) | marine metagenome | isolation source: seawater | place: Indian Ocean: Red Sea | collected 2010 | reverse complement strand
GTTACTGGTCAGGACGGTAGTTATCTTGCAGAATTATTGCTTAAAAAAGGATATGAGGTACATGGTATAAAAAGACGCTCAAGTAGCTTTAACACAAATAGATTAAACGATATTTATGAAGACCCGCATAAAAAACAGGCAAGTTTTATCCTCCATTATGGAGATTTAACAGATAGCACAAATATTTTAAGACTTATACAAAAAGTTAATCCTGATGAGATTTATAACCTAGGAGCACAAAGCCATGTTGCCGTAAGTTTTGAAGCCCCAGAATATACTGCTAATTGTGATGCTTTAGGAATTTTAAGAATTCTTGAAGCAATCAGAATTTTAGAACTTGAAAAGAAAACAAAAATTTATCAGGCTAGCACAAGCGAGCTTTATGGTCTTATACAAGAATCTCCACAAAAAGAATCTACACCTTTTTACCCAAGAAGTCCTTATGCAGTAGCCAAACTATATGCTTATTGGATAGTTGTTAATTATAGAGAAGCCTATGGGATGTTCGTTTGTAATGGAATACTCTTTAATCACGAAAGCCCAAGAAGGGGTGAAACATTTGTGACAAGAAAAATAACAAGAGGGTTAACTAGAATTAATGAAGGCTTGGAAGATTGTATATACATGGGTAATATTGATGCTAAAAGAGACTGGGGGCATGCAAAAGACTACGTTTATATGCAATGGTTAATGTTACAACAAGAAAAGCCTGAAGATTTTGTTATTGCAACAGGGAAGATGATGACAGTAAGAAAGTTCATAGAGTTATGTGCTCAAAGATTAGGATGGGCATCAGATGAAAAATGTAATGGAATAATATGGGAGGGAAAAGGCATTGATGAAGTTGGGAAAAGAGCTGATACTGGAAATATAGTAATAAGGATTGATCAAAGATACTTTAGGCCAACGGAAGTCGAAGAATTATTGGGAGATTCAACTAAAGCAAAGAAGAAGTTAAATTGGTATCCAAAGATATCTTTGGAGGAATTAATTAATGAAATGATAGATGAAGATTTAAAAAAAGCCCAAAAAGAATCTTTACTAAGAAAGGAAGGGTTTTCGAATGATAATGTTAAAGAATATTGATTATCAAAATGAATAAAAAAATTGATATTAATGAGAAAATATTTGTTGCCGGAGCAACTGGTATGGTTGGTAAATCCATAACTAATTTATTGAAAAAAAGAGGATATGGGTCAAAGGATGTAGGAGGTGCAATACTTACACCCTCAAGATCAGAATTAAATTTATCTGATAACGAAGCGGTTGTAAGATGGTTTGAATTTAATCGACCTACAATAGTAATTCTAGCCGCTGCTAAAGTTGGCGGGATACTAGCAAATTATGAATATCCGGCTGATTTTTTAATAGATAATTTAAAAATACAAACTAATGTTATAGAAAATGCATGGAGATTTAGAGTAAAAAAATTAATTTTTTTAGGAAGCAGCTGCATTTATCCTAAGTTTGCGAAGCAACCTATTAAAGAAGAAGAGCTACTTAGTGGAGAATTAGAGTTTACAAACGAACCATATGCCATTGCTAAAATTGCAGGAATAAAACTCTGCCAAGCTTTAAGAAGGCAATATAATTTTGATGCGATTTCATTAATGCCAACAAACCTTTATGGCCCAAATGATAACTATGATATTAACAATAGCCACGTTATTCCGGGATTAATAAGTAAATTTGTTGATGCTGAAAGAAATTCTCTAAATTCTGTTACCTGTTGGGGGACAGGAACCCCTTTGAGAGAATTTATGCATGTTGATGATTTAGCCTCAGCAATTTTATATTGCTTAGAATATTGGTCTCCTAGTGATAAAAATGCACCTCTGGATCAAAATGGAATTCCTCATAACTTTCTTAATGTTGGAACTGGTTTAGACATTACAATCAAAGATTTATCCAAATTAATTTCTAAAATTTCGGGATTCAAAGGCAAAATATTATGGGATAAAAGTAAACCTGATGGTACCCCTAAAAAACTTCTAAATACCAATAAAATAAAAAGTCTAGGTTGGTCGCCATCAATAAAATTAGAGGATGGTTTAAGAGAGACTATATCTCATTTTAAAAGTTCTCTTAAAATAGAAAATTAATATGGATATAAATTTAAGAAAAATTTTTTTAAAACTTTCATTGAAATATCAATAGCCTATAAAATCAAATCGAAAAGTATGCATCATTGAAACTTAATTATTAAGTTTCCATCTCCAAGCATCTTTGCACATATCAATGAGAGATCTTTTTGGTGACCAATTTAAGGTTGATAAAGCTAGGCTATTATCAGCAACTAAATAAGGTGCGTCCCCCTCCCTTCTAGATTCAAAGTTATATTTAAACTCACATTTATTGACAGTTTTAAAAGTTTCTACAACTTCTAAAACACTATGTCCGCGACCAGTACCTATATTTAGAGTAATTAGTTTAGGCGCCGACTCTAAAATATATTCGAGAGCTGAAATATGAGCTTCAGCTAGATCTACTATATGTATAAAATCTCGTATGCAAGTTCCATCATTAGTGGGCCAATCTTTTCCAAAAATTGATAAAAATTCATACTCTCCAGAAGCCACTTTAAGTAATATTGGGAATAAATTATTTGGCTTTCCTATTGGGCTTTCGCCTATTAACCCTGACGAATGGGCACCAACAGGATTGAAATATCTAAGATTAATAATGCTCCAATCATTAGACTTGTCCTTTACCAAATCTCTAAGCATATTCTCTACAGCTAATTTGGTACTCCCATATGGGTTTATTGGACCTAATTCTGATTCCTCTTTAATTAATTTATTAATTAATGGCTTATAAACAGTGGCACTACTGCTAAATACAAGTTTTTTGCATTCATATTCCTGCATTACATTCAACAAATTAATTGAGCCATAAACATTAGTTTCCCAATAAGATAATGGACTCTTAATCGAATCATTTACAGATTTAAGACCGGCGAAATGAATAACTGCTTGAATTGGATTTTTATCAATCAAAGCTTTTTTAAAAGTATTATTTAAGAATTTCTTATCTTTTATATCTCCTTTTAAAAAAATTAATTTACCTTTTGAAAAACTTTTAGTAAGATTGCATATTTTCTTTATAGCCATCAAATTTTTTTTTTCACAATTTACCAAAGAATCAATAACATAAACATTGAAATTATTCTCTAGTAAAGAAATACAAGTATGACTACCTATGAATCCTAAACCACCTGTTGCTAATATTGTTTTCATAAAAAATGATTTTTAAAAATTATTAACCAGTAAGGTCTTGATTAACCTTTTTTGTTGTATATATTCAAAGAGTAACATTTGTTTATTAGTTGTGAAATTTACCAAGATGTTCTTCATAAGTATGATTTTTTAAATCAAAAAAGACTTTTAAGTCATAAAAAATTATACAAATCAAAAATAATTTAAATTTGGTTTATTTTTGAAAATCTTTTTGAGATCCAAAATTAAAATTTAAATTCCATCAAATATTCTTAATCTCAGGATCAATTAAAAAAATTAAATCTAATATCGATGTTTTAAAATTATTATTTCAAGGAGTTAATTCTTTCAAATTAATTAACTATTTTCTATCCCAATATTAAAAAATAAACCATTTAATTTTCTAATTTATTTGAAGATTTTGAACACTTAATAAGATCTTTGAACTTTAATGACTAATTCAAAATTCATTTATAGAAGAAATCAAATATCCTCCTAAAGAAAATATTTGAATTAAATAATTATAGAAAAAAATCAATAAAATTTTTCTGAAAGTAAAATTTTTCTCCACTTGTCCTTTATAATTTCTAAATTAACGTTATATAGAGAATGTGAATTAACATAAGCTCTTGCAGATTTATAAGCTTCTGAATTGGAGAATTCATCAGCTATTTCAAAAGAATTTATTAAATCAGAGATATTATCATGAACTAAATTGGATTCAAGAAAAAATTCAAAGTTAGAATCAGAAACATAAGCATTAACATCATCAGGATGAATATAAAGTCTATAATTTTTTTTTGAAATTACAGCCTCAAAGAATGCAGAAGAAATCATATCAAAAATAAAAAAATCAAACATATTCAAAACATATCCAAGCCTATATCTAGAAGGTTCTAAAACATTAACTCCTTTAGCAATAAGATCAATAAAATAAGAATTATACCGAGAACATATCTGAGTATTATAAGGTTTTAAATAAACATCAAAACCCTTTAGACAAAGCTTAATAGCTAGATTCGAAATATTAAGAATATATTCTTTTAATGGAATTGAATTTCCTTTCAAGCCTTGAAACAATGGAGTATATGGGTATTTTTCCATCATAACAATTAGTATTTTTTTCTTATCCTTTTTTTTAGAAGATAATCTAAATTTTCTGTTCAAAAAGTTAGAAGATAAATTGAAAAACTGTTTTGATTTCCAAAATTTATTAAAGTGAGAATATTGTAAAGATGGAATAGTTTTAAAAATATAATCTTTAAAAAACTTATCTGGATGTTTTTTAGATGAATAATGATAATAGATATCGGAATCGTAAATACTAAATGAAGAAACTACAGCGCTATCTTTAAGATAGCCAGATATTGAGCTATGAGCAAAAGATATTATCTTAATGTCTTTTGAATGAAAATAAGAAATTAAATTGATAATTTGATCACTTCCACTTGTAGCATAAGTAATTAAATTTTTAAGATTAGAAAGATCTACATTTTTATTTTTAGTATAAAAATCATTTGTAAATTTATAAAGTGATTCTGAATTCTCTAATAAGGATAAAGGAATTAATCTTGAGGCAATAAGAGATATAGCTTTGATTTGTGAAATTGAAGTATAGTTTAAAATTTGAGTATTCTTAGCTAGAGTTTCCTTAATGATTAATGCAATTAAATCTCTTTCTTTAAAATCAATTTGATGATTAATTTGTTTTTTTTTGAGATCAGGTAAATTAAACTTTAATGAAAAAGGTATAGATAATTCTCTTGAAAATAAATTAGAAATATGAGGAATAGTAGTAATAAAAATTGAATTTTTTAATATAAATAATGGATTCTTTATTCTCGAAATCAAATAAGAAACTTTTATGGATATATCTCTTCTCAAACGATGGTAAATCTTAGATAAAAAGTATGAAATTTTTTCTTTTAGATCTTTCTCGTAAAATGATATATCTGAGAGTAAAGAGATATCTTCAAAGCCAGAATTTTGTGTCCAGTTTTTAATACTAGAAACAATCTCAACTTTATATTTATAAAATTTCTTATTTTTGGATATTTGTTCTAAATTTTCAATTATAGATTTATTAAATTCATCGGAATCTCTTAAGCATGCATATAGGAGTTCATAAGAAGTAGGAATTTTAAGCTTATAAGAAGAACCAGATATAGATTTAATTTTATTATTACTTCGAACAATTAATTGAGAATTCAAAAGCGATGAAATAATTAAGGGAATAGATCCTCTCAATAAGCTGATTCTATACAAAACATATTGGTAATCTGATTTATTAGTATTATTATGGAAAGATTTTTTTCTATATTTTTCAATTATTTCATCAGAGATTTGAAAAATATTTCTAGCTATATATCTCTCTTTATAAAATAAATCATAATTAAGATCTTCTTTCATTAAGAGGGAAATAATATTATTAAAATCTATCATATTAAGAAATCATTTACAGACAAAGAAATTTTATTTATTTAAATTTCTTCAATTAATTGAAAAATAGATGCGTCAAGTTTCCACTTTGATCTCCAAGGAACAAATTCAAGCAAATAAAATAATGGATAAACTCGAATTGGAAGTCTTAAAAGATTAAAGATAAAAAATAAAAAACTCATTAATGAATTAGATCTTATTATCCTCAAAAAATTTAATTCATATTTTAAATATTCTATTCCTGATCTTCTCATAGAGGCATAATTCCTTTTCATGTAAACAAATACCTCATCTAAATTTTCAATTTTATATCCAAGTTTAAAAAGCTTAAGCCATAAATAATAATCCTCAAAAAATTTAATATCTTGATAATTTCCTACTTTAATAATAATAGATTTACGAAAAGCAACTGATGGATGATTAAGAGGATTTCTAAAATATATTGATTTTTTTATCTCTCTAAAATTTGAAGGAACTTTTTTTAGTCTAGAATAATATTTTCCATTATTTTTTTTAAATTCCCTAACAAAAGATCCTAAAACAGCTACTTCTGGATTCTTAATAAGGAAATCATATTGTGTTTTTAGTCTTTGCGGTAAAGAAATATCATCAGTATCATATCTAAAAACTAAATCAAAATTACATTCTTTAATTCCTTTATTAAGTGCCAATCCTAAGCCAATGTTATATTCCAATCTAATTACTTTAATTGAAAATTTTTTTACTAAATAATTAATTGATAAATTTAATTTATCGTCTACTACACCATCAACTATAAGTAAAACTTCGCTTGGAATATAAGTGTCACTAAATAAACTCCCTATAGCCAATAAAATCTCTTCACTTGAAGTTCCAGAATAACAAGAGCCAAGACAACTTATAGGCAGCCTAACAATATTATTCATTCTTTAAAAATAAGAATTTCCTTTTTATATTTGATATCTAATTTAGCCAACGTTTTAACTAGTAGTTTCGTTATATAGGATTTAAATACTAATATTTTAAAAAAATTATCTTCATCAATAAAAATTTTTATCAAAAACTTAATTGATAGAAGTATTTTAAATATTAGATTAAAATCAGAAGAATTATATAAAAAAATTAATCTCTTAAAACTTATTTTTCTAGATGAAACTCCGTCCAATTTAAATCCCACTAAGACTTTAGGAATATATATAATTTTTTTTGATATATTTAGAATATTTTTTTTCCAAATCAAATCTGAGGAGACTCCATCGCATAATTCAAATCTAAAATTTTTTGCAATCTCTGCAGCTATGACAATAGATTGGTGATGAGGGCAATGAAAAATTAACCAGTTTCTAATATAGTTCTCATTACAGTTTGGGAAATAAAAAAATTTTTTATTTCCATTAATTGACTGTATTTTTACTTTACAGAAAATAATATCAGGGCAACTTTTTAGATTTAAAAATAAATATTTCAAAGAAAATGCATCTATTAATCTGTCACCAGAATTTAAGAAAATAAGATTATCTCCTTTTGCTTGATTTATTGCATAATTCATATTGGGATAAATTCCAATAAGATCTGGTTTATAAATATAATTTACATTTATTAATTTACTTAATGAGAAATAATTATTTGGTTTTTCAAAGATATCATTTTTATTACCATCAACTATCACAAGTTCTAACTGGTCAAAGGGATATTCTTTTTGAAACAAAATTGATTCAATAGTTTTTGCTAAATTACCATAATGGCCTTTATGTAAGGTAATAATAGATAATTTATACATATTTCATATTCTATTTATATAGGCCTTATGACAACAAAGAATATCAGCTTGTAATATGGGTTTTAAATGTCCTTTACCTCTAAAGCAATCTAGTATTTCAACGATAATATAATTATTTTTGTAAATCAATTCAATTAATTTCTCAAATGATTCTTGCTCGGAATAAAGTTTTCTAAAAGAAGCCTCAACCAAAAGTAATGGGATCTGATACTGACTAAAATCAAAATTATCAATAATTGGAATTTCATAACCTTGAACATCAATTTTTAAAAAAATGTTTGAAATATCATAATTTATTGAATTGAATTCAATTGCTTCTCTCAAGTCTTGAATATTTATATCGATACTTTTCTTTTGAACTGAATCCGGCGCTGCAGAAATATGTTCTTGATTTACTCTTAATATACTTGAAGAGACACTATTTTCTGAAACATAAATAGTACTCTTTTTTTCACCTTTCTTCCCAATTCCAATATTATAGTTTATCCAATTTTTGAATAATCCTGAAACTTTTTTAAGAATAATATATTCTTTATACATTGGTTCATAACTTATAATTCTTCCTGAAAAACCATTCGCATAAAGCTTTAAACTAAATTGACCTATATTTGCTCCAATATCAAATACAGTATCTATTTTTAAAATATCAATATAATTTTGTAATTTGTTTTTTTTAAAATAATTTAAATTTTTTAATTTACTTATTAGATAAATTTTAATGAGTAATAAGTAAGAAAAAAATCTAGTTTTTTTCATAATGAAATACTTTTAAAATCAAAATAATTATTAATTATTACCTTATTAAGGTAATTAAAAACATCTTCATTTTTTTCCTCATGTTGAATAATTTTAAAATTATCTAAATCTAAACCAAAAGGAAGTATGAGATTAATCTTCTCTGAAGATTTATTCTTTTTATCTTTCATCATACCAATTTTCAATAAATCAAATTGAATTTTTTTTATACACCAATATTCTTTAGATCTTAAAAGTAACATATTTATTAATTTAATATGATTTCCAAAAAAGTTTGGATCGAGATATTTATTTTTAATAGAATATTTAAATGCTAAAGAACACCCTATAATTACTGCTATTCCATGTGGGATTTCATAACTACTGGCAAGCTCGATTGCATGTCCAAAAGAATGACCTAGATTTAAAGCTCTTCTGGTTGTTTGATCAAATTCATCGCATTCAGCAAATTTCTTTTTAATTAATAAAGTCTCTTGAACAACCTCTAAGATATTACTTGAGTTAAATTCATTAAAAAGAGATGGTAACGTTTCCATGAAAGTTCTGTTTATTAAATTATTTTGTAGAGCATAATGTAAAATATCTCCTGCACCTGATAAATATTGATCAGTAGGTAATGAAGCAAGCAGTTTGGGATATATATAAATTAATTTTGGAGGGTAGAATAAACCTACCTGATTTTTGGCTGAATTTACATTTATTGAAATCTTACTCCCTATACAGCTATCTGCCATAGACAATAAGGTTGTAGGAACATAAACCCATTCTATTCCACGTCTTATGAGCGCAGCACAAAGACCTGATATATCTTGTAAAATACCTCCCCCAAAAGTTATTATTCTTTTTGGCGTATTATTTTTTCTTAAAATTAACTCTATCAATTTGGAAACTTTAGAAATATCCTTTTGCTCCTCTGAAGCTTTAATCTGATAGAAATTATTTATATGATAATTTCCTATATTAAAGAATTTATAAAATATTTCAGATAGATTTTTATCCACAATAAATATATCTTCTTCGAGGCATAAGGTTAAGCTTTTATCATCAAGATTATTTTTGTTACTGAAAAATAAATTGGTTTGACCACGATGATGATTGATTTTCATAATATGCTAAATCCATTATCAATATTAATTGATGCACCCCTAAAAGCAGTTAATTCTCTTAATGATTCAATTGTTCTAAGGACTTCATCCATTTGAATATATCTATTTTCAGGATCTATCCTATTTTGCTTTGCTCTGATTATGGGATCATTTTCTGTCTTGCGTGAAAGTGGGGTATCAACCCAACCTAAATCAAGGCAATTAGCATAAAATGGCTTGTCAACAAATTCACTTGTCAAATGCCTTAAGAAACTATTAATCGAAGATTTTGTAGAGCCATAAATTGCTCTAAATGGAGCACTGCATGAAGCCCAAATTGACGAAGCATAAATTATATTTAACCTATTAACAAAATCATGTTGTGCAATAATTTCTTTTGAGAGCAATATCATAGAAATAGTATTAACGTTATATAAATTATTAATCTCATTAATATTATATTCAGTAATTGGTTTAGTAATATTAAACCCTGCCATATATATTAAAGTATCAACTTTTGGTAAAGAATTATTTGTATCCTCTTTTATAAAATTTATAATACTTTCGATAGAACTTAAATCTGACAAATCATAATTTAAGTTTATATAGTTACTATATTGATCCAAGTCAGGAGTTAATCTCCTAGAAACGCCGATAACACAATTATTTTCTTTCTTTAAAAAATGATGACATAATTCATTGCCAATTCCACTTGAAGATCCTGTTATGAGTATTGTAGATTTATTTTTATTCATTTAAGTAATTCTTTTATTCAAACCTACCTCAGCAGGTTTAGAAAAAAGTAAAATAAATACAAAAGGTGAAATGAAAAACTCATTTCCAAAGAAACCAACAAGTATAGCAAGTTGAGATGCAAGAAGGTTTTTATCCCTGTATAAAATGGTGAATCTTAAATTAAGAATAATTATAAATAACAGATACAAAAATAGATAGCCGTATTCAGCTCCATATGAAATATAAAAATTGTGAGCCTTGGCAGGACGAACATTATATGCCTTAGCATGAGGCAAGAGATTTGACTGATAGTTTTTAAGTCCTGCAGGAATTGGAACCCCTTTTCTTTCCTTTAAAAGAGATAAATTTGAGTTTAATAATCTATATCTTTCTAGATCAGTTTTTAATATTGATATATCCCTATTAATTAGCCCTTGAACATACAATTTTGTATTTGAAAACATATATTGAAGATTGCCTCTAGAGGTAGTAATAGAAAATTGTGAGAATACAAGAAAACAAAATAAAAAAATGAATATGTATTTTTTTGGTAAGGTCAATTTAATTAAATTAGACCTTACTTTCAGAAAAGTAAAAATTATATAATAAACCAAAAGCATTATTATAAATGTTCTTGATCCAGATAAAAATGAAATTATAGAAACAAAAACAGCTGCAAACTTCTTATTAGCAGAATTAAATAAATATATTAAAAAAATTGAAATAAAGGAAGCTAAATTTGGATCATTATGTAGAAACAATAAATTGTAGTTTAATGATGATGAAAAAGTATTTGCTCTAGGACCACCAAAAAGTAATAAAGAAATTAAAGATAAACAAAATCCCACATAAGTAAAATAAATCAAAGTATTTGAAAGAGTAATAAGGTTAGGTTCCTTTTGTTTAATATTATTTAACAATGAGACACATAATATGGATGCTAAAATTCCGAATAAATAATTTAAAGTATTAGCAGGATAATCCCCCAAAAAAATTGAGGCTAAATAATACAAAACTAAGAATAAAAAGAAAATCGCAATAGATTTATTAATATTAAATTTAAATAAAAATAAGTTATTAATTTCTGCTTTTTTTTGGAATGAAAATAACAAAACTATCAGCGAAAGATAAGAGAATGGAAAACCATAAAAATTCTCATTAAATGCGGTTGATATCCATAGAAATAAAGCAATAATTTTCAATTTATTAATCTATCTTTGAGTAGTTCAATGTCCTTTTTAGAAATATTTATTGGAGGGCGCAGTCTAATAGATCTTGGTGGGGTTGGATTATGAAGAATCATTTTGTCTGTTAAAAATTTAGAGTATTTATTCATTTGAAAATCATCATTGAATTTTATACTTATATAAGTTCCAAATATACTAATTTTAAATTGATATTTATCTAAAGACTTTAATAAAATTTCTCTTAAATAATTTATATTTTTCAATATCCTATTTTTGTTACTCTCTACATAAGTTTTAGTATGAGTTATGAGAAAAGCACCTCTCGTCAAATCAATAAGTGATCCATCAAAAGTTGATGATAATATTTTTGGGGCATCATTCTTAAATACTAATGAAAGGGATTCATTTGATATAAAGCCAGATACCTGAAATCTTTTTCCAAAACAGATAATATCTGGATCAGGAAGATTAAAGTATTGATAACCCCACATTTCAAGAAGTGGATATAAACCAGTTTGAATTTCGTCATAAACTAAAAAACAATTTTTAATTTTTTTAATGATATTTATTTTATTGATAATTTCTTGAGATAATGATTCATCTCCTTTAGTGCACTTTAGAGGTTCCACAAAAACAACATTTAAAAAATTGTTATCAAAATCACAATCATCATTTTTATTATCTAATAATTCAACTTCAATATTAGTTTTATCATCAATATAGTTCGTTCTATTAAAAGCACTATTAGCTACTTTGGTTAACTTTAATGAGAGTCCTGCAATACCATGGTATGAACCACCTATTACAAAAAACTTAATTTTTCTTTTTTCAATATAACCCTTATATAAAAAAGATTTAATTATTTGTTCATTAGCTAGACCCCCATTCTCAGCAAAAGAAATATTTTGAAACTTTTTACCAACTATTTTTTTTAATTCATTATTGAAAATATCAACTTCAAAATGATTAAAGGCACATAATGGACTTCTCTCGGAAAATAAATGAGATTTCTCTATGAAATGATCTTTAATAGGTTTATAGTTATGTCCAAAAGGTAACGAAGAGTAATTTCCAAAAATGTCTAGCCAATGATTGCCATTTTTATCAATTAGTTTGATTCCATTTGATAATGATAAGTCGGGTTGTAATACATTATTAAAGCCAAGGTGGGTCTTCAACATATTTCATGCCTCATATGAGTGAACTACATCTTGACGACTTACCGCGAGTCTTATGGCTGTTTCATTACCTATTGCTGTTATTTTATGCCATATGCCTCGTGGGATAAGAATTAGATCACCTGTTCCAACAATATGCTCATCTTTATCAATTTTAAAGTTCCAGGTTCCTTTGAGGATTAACCAAAATTCATCCCAATCATTATGACAATGCCAACGATTGCCTTCACCTGGCAACTGTGAAATGAGACATGCACTATTACTATTTGTATTAATAGCTCGATAAATCCAAGAGTGATCTATCGAGCCCTCTTTAATTAAATTATTTATATTAATTATTAACTTATTTTCATTATCAAAAGTTGATTCCTGAACTCCATCCTTAACCAATATATTTGGGACATGAACCTCATCAAATGTAAACTTCCCGTCCCAATATTTCACTTCTGGGGGAGTAATATATTTTGCTTTTTCTCTATTTTCTAATGCTAGCTCTGCAAGTTTAAAGTCTTCAGGATTATCAACATCGATAGATTCAATTGTTGACAATTCATAAAAACCTCTAGTGCCTCTTCCTCCGTGATAGCCTGCTTTATCTAATTCTTTATAATTCGATAAATAAGTTTTTACCTTCCAAGACATTAAGCCACATGCATATGTATAAACAGGTTTTAATTTTTGGGATGGTGGAGTTTGCTCTAGAAAGTTGAAGTTAATTTCTTTTTCATTATGAACCGCCTCAATTTGATGCTTAGAAACACTAATAAAAGTATCATATTGTTTGGATTTTTCGTAAAAATCTGAAATAGTTTTACCTTCAACAAGAGGAGAAGTTGCTAAAAATTGGTAAATAAAGTCACAATTTATATTTGAAATGAAATCAAATAAAAAATCATCATTAGTTGATGAATCTGTCGAAAGGTTAGGGTCTCTTTTATAGAATTGAATTCCAAAATGCTTTGCCACAGGCTCAAAACAAGTATCTTCTGAATTTATGTAAATATTATTTTTATCAAATTTCTCAGAATCAATAATCGATTTAATTATATGAAAACACAAAGGCAAACCTCTGAGAATTCTAATGTTTTTTTTTGGAACTCTTTTAGATCCCATTCTTAATGGAATCATAGCTACTGATTTCATTCTTAAAATGCCAAGTAACCTTTATTATGAAGACTAAAGTTAATTATATATTATTAATGTGCAGTTCTTTTTTTAGAGTCTGCATAATTAGACTCTATAGATGGGCATTTATGACCAACTTTGTGAATCATGTCATAGAACATCATCAAGCATAAAGCCTCAACAGTATGATAGTAGGTACAATTTAATTCAACGGTAAGAAAATCTGCGTGTTTATTTGTTCCAGAAATCATCCAAGAGGGTATCCCTCTACTTTTTGACCACTCCAAACCATTTAGAACATTTTTAGATCTACCGCTACAAGAAAGCCCAATAACCATGGTTGAATCGTAATCTTGTGCTAAGGCGATTGTCTCCATCCATCTAGTAAAAATATTATCAAAGCCATAATCATTTGCATTAGAGGTTATAAAACCCACTGAATCGAAAGAAAAAAAGGACTTATTAGATATCAACCTACTCATATCGCAAGCCATATGACCCGCGACATAATGCAATCCTCCATTTGCAATAATAATAATCTTACTTTTATTAGATATTTGCTCACAACATTTTAGGTAATCTTTGTTACTAATTAAATCAGAAAATTTTTTTCCTATGTTTTCGAAATCAACGTTTTCGCTTCTTATTATTGAAGGTGGTTTGAAATCTAGATCGGATTTCATAGCAAAAATCTAAATATTTGAGTATCTATTCATTATAACAATAGTATAAATAATAAAAAATTTTTCCAAATCAAAAATTTTTTAGGTTTTTTTGTAAAAATTTAAAGTTTATTTTTACTAAATGTACTTATTAAGAATTGATTGATCATTTGTAATAATGATTTTGGAACCATTTTGTTTGCAATAATTAAAAGAAATAGGAAGATAATCAAAAACATTATATGGAGTATTAGATGTTTTATATTTACTTTTATGTGAATTAAAGCTTTTATCCGAACGAAAATCGAATTGATTCAAAACTTTAATTGAAGAATATTTTTCGATATCAATATTTTTCAAGTTTATATCAGAATAAAAGTAACCAGAATGATCAAGATCGGAACCCACTAAATAAATATTTTTATACTTTATTAAACTTGCTAATATTGGTAATGTAATTAGGGAAGTAAATATTTTCACAAAAACTCCTATATTTCTTTCATCTATTAATTCTCTAATCATCATAGATATTCCAATCTTAGGACTTACTATTTGAGAAATACAAGGAGAGTAATAATAAGATGTATTGAACATGTTATTAATTGTTTTAATGAGATCTTTATTCCAGTTCTCTCTAATTTCTAGAGATGAACAAAAAATCCTGTTAATAGAAGATTTAGTAGATAAATTAATTAGTGAATATAACATCGCTAAACTTAAAGGGTCACATGCCATTCTTTCAAGAAAAAATGCTTGTATATCTCTCTTTATCGGCAATCCAATTGATGTTCCTTGAAGCCAAAGATCACAACCTTTATATAAGTTAATCTTTGAAGTTACGAACTCCAAAGATTTGTGACCTGGAAATATTATAATTAGATCATCCCTTTTCTTTTCATTTGACAAATCTGTTATTAAATTTGAATTACTTATTTTACAAGGATTTAGAATAGTAGAGACATTTATAAAAGATTTAATTTTTGATAAATAAAATTTAAATTCTTCAATTTTTATATTCTTATTTTTCAATTCTAGGAAGTTCTCTAAATTTTTTTCCATCTATATAATAAGCTACATTACATTTTTTCTTGATAAATTCAGAATGTGTAATAAACAAAAGGATTTTATCACTCATACTTGTCAAAATACTTTCTACGATTTCCTCAGAAGTATCTTTATCTAAAGCTGAAGTAACCTCATCAAAAATATATATTAAACGATCTTCATATATTGCCCTAGCCAAAGATAATCTTTGAAGTTGGCCACCGCTCAATTTTTGAGAATCAGACATTCCAAGATATATTGATTTACATTCACGAAAAGATTTTGCAAAAGCATTTACTTTGCTTATTGATATAGCTTTAGAAAATAAATCTAAATCTACATTAATCTTATCGTGGGGAGTTTCAAAGCCAATTATATTTTGCGCAATTGATCCTGGAAAAACATCATAAAATTGGGGTACTATCGAAACCATGTTTGCTGAAATAGGATATCGAATATAATTTGCTTCAATAAAAACAGAACCATCATCAATCAAATTATTGTACTTAATTAAATTATCAATAAAAGTTGTTTTTCCGCTTCCTGATTTTCCAAGAACAGCATAAGATTGACCATTAAATAGTTTTAAATTTGATATTGAAAATAACTTTTTATTACTTACACCTACATCGAGTTTTTTAATAGATAAAGAATATCTTTCGAATTTATTTCGATCCCTTTCATATTGATTATTTAAATTAATAATTTTTGGATTTATAGATATATTTTTTATTAATCTATTAACTGATTTCAGTTCCTGAAGATATGATCTGATAATACTTAAAGACAGAAAAGAACCTTGAAGCAATGGAATCAACTTAAAAGCAGCTACTCCAATAATTGTTATAAAAGTCAAGTTAATCGCAAAAACTTCTGTACCTAAAAGTGATTTAATAAGAAAGATAAGACCTATTAATAAAAACAAACAAGTCTCAATAGCTATTTTTGGTAAATTACTAATAAATCCAGATATAGCCAGGGAATCTCTAAGTTTTTTATCATTATTTATATATTTTTCTTTTATTTTTTTTTGATTTCCTGAGAGCCAGATAATGCGTGAGAATGAAAGATAATATTCAATTAGAGACATCGCATTTATTTTTGATATCTCAATTATTTTCGATTTTTGATTAAGAATTTTTTTGGTTATTAAAGATATTAAATAATATAAACTGACCAAGATTATTATCGCAAAAACGACTGAAAGGCCATATTGAGAATAAAGATATGAAGTAAGTGTTAGAGAAATAAGCAAATTCATAGATATCTTTACAGCTTGATCTAAACAAGATATTGAATGATCAACTTTGACAAATAATGAAGTTTTCAAATCTGATTCAGAAATATTACTCAAAAATCCTCTTCTATATAAATCTAAAGACTTATACAGAAGACTAGATATATCAATTCCAGCTAATGATCCTGCTTTATGTCCTATATATAAACTAACTATCCTAAATACTCCACTAAATGCTGAAACAAAACAAAAAAATATACTTAATATTAAGGTTAAATTCGTCTCTATTTTAAGATAATTATTTTTAATATTGATTAGATAATCAATAAATTCAGATGACTCTTTTGTAAAAAGTTTTGTCAGAATTGATAATGTTCCAATGGTTAAAACTTCAAAAATTGATGCCAGGATAATTAATAAAAGACATAGTAAATATATTAATTTAGTTCTTCTACTAAGAAAGCTTATTAAACGTATTATTTGAGTAGGTGAACTAAGAAAAGACATTTAAGTATTACCTACTCATACTGTTTAAGAATTGTAAATGCCTCTGCCGCTTTAACCCCCATCTCAATACCCCTCATTTTTGCTTTCGAAACTATTGCCTCTATACTTCTTGGGAAGGGGAATTGCCCCATTTCACTTTTGTATATTTTCAATAAATCTACTTTTTTTTCTAGTTCCTTTGAAATATCGATAAATAAATTAGGGTTAAATACATTATATCTTGGATCTATACCGAATTCAGTTTCAGATAATGTTTCATAGGTAAGAACTCTTTTAAGGAAAGAATACCTAAAGGATTTTGTACAGGCATGCGCAGCTTGAAAGCTTATAGAATGATCGCTATGGACATCACCGGGATGAGGCAAAAGTAATTCCTCTGGTTGAAATTGTTTAATTGCACTACTAACTTTTAAAATTATATCTTTAAGGGGAATTACATCCAATTCAGTTGTAGGGAAGCCCAAAGAAAAGAAATTTTCTTTCTTTATTCCTAAGGAATTACGAACAGATTCTATTTCGATATGTCGTTCATAAACCATTTCTCTACTCCAGCCGCTTTCTTCTTTAATATCAGTAACAAGAATCCAGCCAATAGTTTGACCTTTTGAATATTTTTTTAATAACGTGCCTCCACACCCTAATAATTCATCATCTGGATGGGGAGCTAAAACTAAAGTTTTCATAAGTTAGTAGGTAATATCTTTAATCAGTAATTGGTCGTTAATTTTTATTTTTGCCAGTATTTCAGCTATTTGATTTGAAGAATTTCCATCTCCATAAGGATTTGAACAATTCATAATTTTTTTTCTATATTCCTCATTATATATTGCATTTTTTATTGATTCACATATCTTTTTTTTATTATGAGGAACAAAACAAACATTATTGGAATGTAGTCTTCCTTTTTGTCTATTACCAATATTAATGACAGGTAATTTCATTAAAGGTGCCTCCATAATGCCAGCACTAGAGTTGCCAACTAGGCAAGCCGCTTTCCTCAATAAATTTACAAACTCAAGCCTTGGAATATTTTTAGCAGTAAATAAAAAAGGTAGATTTTTAAATTCTTGAATTGCTTTTATTAATTGCTGACCTCCTGCATCAGTATTTGGATAACTAATAATTGTTTTTATTTTTAAATCTCTAATTGCCTCTAATGTAACTTTCATTTGAGAATATGCTTCTGGAATTTCTGTAGATATCACATGTTGAATTAAGAGAAGAAAAGGTTCACTTGAGCTAATTTCAAATCCTAGTCTTTCTGAAAGCTCCTTATGATTTAAATGTTCAGTACTTATAAGTCGATCTAACCCAGGATTTCCAACATTATGAACTCGAAAAGATTGTTCTCCAAGATTAATTACCCTTTTATAACTTTCTTGATTAGTAGTGAAATGTATATGAGCTAATTTTGTTACCGCATGTCTAACCTGATCATCTACATTTCCAATTACCCTATCTCCTCCTGCTATGTGAGCAACTGGGATATTCATATAAGCTCCTATCAAAGCTGTTGATATAGATTCTTCTCTATCGCCTAAAACCAATAAAAAATCTGGTTTTTCTCTTGTTACACTTTGAATTAATCCTTGAAGCTGAATAGCTAAACCTTTTATTCTTGATGAACTATTATCTCCATTTATAAGGCTCTCTATTTCATCAGCAATAAAAAAACCATCCTCCCTTATTTCATTTACAGTTAAACCATAAGAATCTGATAAATGAGCACCAGTAACCAATAATTTAAGTTCTAATAAAGGGTGATTTTTTATTGCATTGAAGACTGATGACATAATGTCATACTCAGAACGAATACCGGTAACTGCTAATACTTTTTTTTTAATCATTTTTCAATTCAATTTTTGGATTGTATTCCATTAATGAAACTGGAATAAAATTAAATCCATTTCTCTTTGAAAAATCTAAATCTATTTTTCGGTCGCCAAAAAAAACAACTTCGCAAGATAAATAGCTTTTTAAATCAGTTAATTTTTCAATCATATTTAAATCTATTTTTGTTTTAATATTTTTATATTTACTTGAGATAATAATATTTTTATTTTTTATAAATTTATCAATTCCTAGTGATTTAATTTTATTTTTTTGCAATTTCTCTCTACCATCTGTCACTAGAAAAAGTTCATATTTTCTAGAAAAATTTTTCAGTAAGAAGTTAACTTTATAAGAAAGTTTTAAACTAGGTACGAAATTCCTAAAAATAGATAAACACTCTATTATAATCTTTTCTTTTTGATCTTTTTCGAAATTATATAATGATAAAAAATCATCAAATATTTTATTATAAGAACTACCTTTTGACATCCAAACTTCTAATAAATAATCTAAAACAAAATCTGAATTCTCTCCAACATATTTTGAAATTAATTTAGAAATATTGTCATAAACCTGATAAATAAAATCAAATTCTTCATATAAGGTACCATCTAAATCAAAGCCAACCATCTTAATAGAATTCCAATCAATATTAGGATATAAAGATTTCATCATAGTACCTTAGCATCCTTAGACCATACCTTACATCTGCTAGATCATTAATAGGAATATGATATAAAATATCAATGATTAATTTTATCCAGTTTTGACTTGCAGCGAAGCCCAGTGCCATTCCTCCAGCTACTCTGGGATTAATTTCAATAACAGATATTTCTCCATTATCTTTTATAAAACATTGCATATTAATTGGCCCCTTAAACTTTACTAAAGAGCATATTCTTTTAACTAATTGTTTTATCGATTTTACATCCTCAACAATTCCTTCAGTAGATTTACCATCTTTTATTGAAAGCCTTTTCCTAGGAATTATAAATAAGGGATTTGATTCTTGGTCACATAAAATATCAACAGTGTATTCTTGGCCATTTATTATTTCCTGAGAAATATTATTAGTCATATCTGTATCTTTTTTAATTCGAAATATACCTTTACTTCCTCTCCCAAGTCGTGGCTTAACTAATTCATATTTTCTATCAAGACTTGTTTTAGGAGTAGGAATATTATTTTTAATAAAAAATTGATAAGCATTCCACTTATCTAAAAAAATATCAATCACTTCTGGCTCTGATATTAATACTTTGCAATCATATTCACAAAATTCTAAATATTTCCCTTTAGCCCAGCCCAAAAGAGTCATATCAAAAGATGGGATTACAATATCTATTAGCTCCTTATCTATTATTTCTCCTATTTCCTGCCATAAATTTTGAGAGTTAGCTTTAGGAAATTTGACGAATCCATCTGCCAAATATCTACCTGCACAAATTGGATTGACATCTGAAGCTATAGCTTTATGTCCTGCCTCTTTGATAGCCTTAATCATGAAATAAGAAACATGACTCCCTGAAGATTCAATTAATATATTCATTATTAAAAATTAAATTTTTCTCAATATCAGATGAAATCTTGAATGATAATGATTTGTAAATACATCATTATTTTTTATAAGCCTACAAGACTCTATTTTGAACAAAGGTTCAAAAAGTTTTTTTATAAGTTCAGTATTAAAGTACAACTGTATAGTATTTGTCTCATGCTCAGTTTTTACAACCTCTTCTCCATAAAATCCTTTCGAGTGATTAGAGTCATCTCCAGATATTAAATCGCAGTAAAAAAGACTATCTTTTTTTAAAACTCTTGCGATTTCTTTACATGAATCAATCGATATATTTAAGCTCATACTGTCAAGAACACCATGACTTATTGCATAGTCAAAAAAAGAATCTTCCCATTTTAATTTTCTTATATCTCCACACATAAGATGCTTATCCTGAGTATTGAATCCTTTCTTGTTTAGCCATTCTTTAGAAAAGTTTATTGCAGTATTAGAAATATCTACTCCATATGGTTCTAACCCCATTTCATGGGCAAAAACCATATGCCTCCCAATTCCACATCCAATATCAAGTATTTTAGAATTCTTTGCGTATCCTTTTGAATTAATAAATTTTTCAAAACCTACTTTTTTTCTTATATATTTAGAGACGAATCTTATAACTTCTTCATGAGGATAAAATAAAAAGTTATCAAAATTTTTATATGATTTTTCCCATTCATTAGCAAGGCCATTTCTCATAATAAATAATTTAATAATCGTTATAAAAGACTATAAGTTCATTTGCTTTAAAGTCCTTCAAAGCATACTTACCAATTACATTCTCCCACTCCATTGGGCTAATACCATATCCAGGCCGTTTAGTCGTAATATTTTCTTTCGTAAGTAAATCACCTTTATTTATATTTTTTGCTGCCACTATAGATTTTCTAGCAACTAGTTTATTTATTTTTTCTGATTCTGTAGGTCTTTTAATTCCATCACCCAACGCAACTTCAATATTTCTTATAGCATCTACCATTTCTTTAAACTCTATTGGTTCTAGGCTTGATAAATGATCAGGACCTGGAAGAGTTCTATCTAACGTTAAATGTTTTTCTATTACTTTTGCACCAAGTGCTACCGCTGAGATTGCCACTTCTATACCTTTTGTGTGATCTGAGTAGCCAACGCTTAATCCAAATGCAGTTGAAATTGAACTCATAGCTTTTAAATTAACTTCATTCATTGGAGCAGGATACTCTGTCGTACAATGCAAAATAGTAATTTGACCTCTATCAGTTCCAGATAATTCTAGAACTTCTATAGCAGATTCAATCTCTGCAAGATTAGCCATGCCAGTTGATAGAATTACAGGCTTTCCAAATGAACCTATTTGTTTTAAGTAAGGTAAGTTTGTAATTTCTCCTGACGGTATTTTAAATCTACTTAAATCTAATGATTCTAGAAAATCTAGACTTTCAAGATCAAAAGCTGTAGATAAAAATTCAATTCCACGACTATCACATTTATTAATCAACTTATAGTGATCATTTTTATCAAGCTCTAATTTAGAAAGCATTTCAGATTGACTTTCTTTTTGACTTGTAGTTTTTATTTGATATTGAGCTTTTTTAGCTTTGGGAACTATTAAATTTTTTGTTTGAAAAGTCTGAAATTTAATTATATCCGCACCTGAATCTGCTGCTTTATCAACTAAATCAAAAGCTAAATTTATATCCCCATTATGGTTGACTCCAGCCTCAGCAATGATAATTGTCTTATTTGTCGAATTATTTATCATTTAATTGGCCATCCCATAATTCTTTTCCCAGAACTAATAATAGTATTAGGTGGTATTTTAACCCCTTCTCTTATAATAGATCCGCTTCCAATAAAAGAACTATCTCCTACTTCACAGCCTCCATTAATTATTACACCAGTACTAATATGGCAGTGATCTCCAATAATACAATCATGCTCAATAAGTGAATTAGAGTTTAATATACAGTGTGATCCAATCTTTGAACCAGCATTGATAATCACTCCATGACCTACTGTTGTGCCAGAACCTATAGAACTTTGCTTACTTAAGTAAGCAATATCTGATTTTATAGTCGGAAAATTAAAACCTATTTTTTTCAATTTTAATTCAACAATTTCTCTTTTTTCACATTTACCTATTTTTCCTAAAGCAATAACAGCATTATGGCATTTTGAATAAATATTTGGTAAATCCTCATCCGTCCCAATTACTTTATAACCTAAAATGTTTTCACCTATCTCTCTCTGAAATCCAACAAGACCATATATTTTCCATTCATTATTAGATTCAATAATATCAATAATAGAACGAGCATGTCCCCCAGCTCCAACAAGAATTAAAGAATTCATTCCTTTATTAATTGTGGGCTACTTGGAAGATTTAATATCCTTTCAAATTCACCTTCACTATTTAGTAGCGGTCCTTTAGGGCAATCTTTATACATTGGAAGTTGATTTAAAGGTTTCCAAATTGGTCTCAGAAATAATCCAACCTCATGAGCTTTTGTTAATAACTCAAAACTATATTTTTTAACTTGGCTGTAGTCCTTTGAATTAAACCTTATTGATATAAGCCAATTGTTGGTAATAGAATTCTTGTTGCATTCAATCAAATCAACTTCTTCAATACTGGAAAATACTTTTTTATACTTTTCATAAAGTATTTTTTTATTTTTGAGCCGTTTATCAATGTTCTCCATTTGAGAGACACCTAATGCTGCATTTAGATTTGGCATCCTATCATTCCAAGCAATTTGATCATGAAAGAATTCCCAAGGATGAGGTCTCTTTGCGGTTGTTGAAAGATGCCTTATAAAATTTGCTTTATAACTATCGTTTGTAATAACAGCACCTCCACCACCTGTAGTTATTATCTTATTTCCATTAAAACTTAGGATGCCAATATCGCCCATCAAGCCACAATGTGTTCTCTCTCTTTTAGATGTACTCTTGTTCCAACTACCAAGAGCTTCTGCAGCGTCCTCTATTAAAGGGAGGTTCCATTTAGATGTTACTTCCAACAAAGAAGAAGTATCTGCAGGATTTCCAAAAACATGGACGGCGATTACAGCGGAAATTCTTCTGCCAGTTAATTTATTTATTAATTCGCCATCTCGAAAACATCCAATCTTTTCAAGCCTAGTTGATAATGCTTTAGAAGAGATTCCATAAGTATCTTTTTCAACATCTACAAAATGGGGGTATGCGCCTAGGTGCGAGACGGCATTAGATGTAGCTACAAAACTAAGAGGTGGCATGATTACCTCATCATTAGTTTTTACTCCTGAAGCATGTAAAGCTAACTTTAATGCTGCAGTACCATTATTTACTGCAACACAATGCTTGGCTCCAGTAAACTTAGAAATCTTATCTTCAAAAATATTTACCCATTTACCTGTTGAACTTACCCAACCAGTATTTATACAATCATTAACATAATTTATAGCATTAGTGTCTTGAAAGAAAGGTTCATGTATAGATATAGGTTTATCAATAGTTGGATAAATCCCTATAGATTTAATTCCATTAATTATTTGATTAAAAACTTTATCAGAATTCATACCGAATAGCGATCAGCTCTGTAAAACGCAATATTATCAGGATTTTTAAACCAATCAGCAGTTATTTTTAATCCTCGTTTAAAACCTTCTATACCCTCAAACATTGGTTGCCAATCTGTTATCTCTTTCAAAAGAGAATTATCTCCAAACAACCTATTAACCTCAGACAGTTTAGGCCTTATTCTATTTTTATCTAAAGCTATCTCAATATCTTTATTCATTATTTCAGATATGTATTTAACGGTATTAGCAATTGAGACTTCAAAGTTACTTGCAGCATTGATAACCTTTCCAATAGCTTTATTAGTTTTTGAGACAGCAATAAATGCAGAGCAAGTATCTTCTACAAAATTAAAATCCCTGGTTGGGCTCAAATCTCCAAGTTCTAATTTCTTTTTGCCCGATGCTATTTGACTTATGATGGTAGGGATGACAGCTCTACTACTTTGTCTGGGTCCATAGGTATTAAAAGGTCTTAAAACTGTTACAGGTGTTTCAAAGCTTCTCCAATAACTTAAAGCAATTTGATCAGCGGCAATTTTTGTAGCTGCATATGGGGATTGACCAACAAGTGGATGCGCTTCGGTAATTGGAACAAATTGAGCTGAACCATAAGCCTCAGAAGTACTTGTATGAATAACCCTCTCAATTCCTAAATCTCTTGCAGATTGAACAACATTTAGTGTGCCATGAATATTTGTATCTATGTAACTTGATGGAGCAACGTAACTATAAGGGATCCCAATAAGTGCAGCTAAATGAAAGACCTGAGAACATCCAGTCATTGAGTTCTTAACACAAAGTGGATCTCTTATATCACCTAATACAACATCAAGATTATCTTTTAATTCAGTTGGTAAAGTATCAAGCCAACCCCAACTTCCGCGAGAATTGTACATGCAAAAAGCCCTAACGTTAATTCCAGAACTTACTAGTTTCTCAACAAGATGTGATCCAATAAAACCATCAGCACCTGTAACTAAAACTGTATTATTCATAAAGTCCAACCATCGTCAATAATAATATTTTGACCATTTATTGCTCTTGAATTATTTGATAAAAGATAAATTACTAAATAAGCTATATCTTTAGAATTTAGCATCCCAATGTTCGTACAATCTCTTCTATATGAACTCAAAAAGTTAATTGGTTGATTATCTTCCACTCCTCCTGGGCTTATACAATTAACTCTAATATTCTTATTTTTATATGCTTTTGCTAGCCAACGAGTAATAGATATAACACCAGCTTTAATAGCAGAATATTCAATAGGAGATGTCATATCTGTTCCTTCATAATGATGGAATTTAGGAGCCTGAACGCCTTGAATAGAAGATAAATGTATAAGATTACCACCATCAGATTCTTGAAAATAATTTATTATATGCTTGGAAAAAATAATAGCGCCTCCTAATTGAGCATTTAGATCGAAGTTGAGATCCGCCTCTTTTAATTTCTCAAGTGTATTTCCCCAGTTTTTTGAACGAGGATAAGATGAATGAACTGCAGAATGAATAACGGAACAAGCTTCTAATGATTTTTTTATACAATCCTTAATTCCATCTTCATGAGTAAAATCTGCTTCAATTATTACATGCTGCTTGCCTTTTAATTGTGATGAAATTTGGCTTAGGGATTCTTTATTTATATCTGCAATTATGGGTACACCGCCGACTTCAGTTATTGCAAAAACAATAGCAGAACCTATCTTTCCTGCTCCACCACTAACAAGTATATTTTTTCCACTCAAATCAAACAAAATTTATTCCTTTTTTCTTAATAATAAACATTTCATGAATCTTAACTCATTAGGAGTCACCTTTTTTTCGATCTGCTAAGAAAGTTGCAATTTCAAAATCTACTAAATCATCTATATCTATAGATCTTTCAAAGGGAATTTCAACACCTGAAACCTTTCCATCCCATATACTATTATTCTTTAAAATAAATTCTGGTCTACAAACATAAGCAACTGTACCAATATCAAAAGTATTTGGAGTATCTTGCCTTCTTTTAATATTTATCTCATCATTATTAACTAACTCTAAAAAATTATTCTCAAACTTAACCATATTAAACCATGGATTTCTTCTAGATTTTGTTATTGAAATAACGATATCATTACTGGCATCAAGTTTATTTAAACATTTCTCAACATCATCAATACTTCTTAAAGGAGAAGTTGGCGGAAGACTTAAGAAATTATCAAACTTGCCCTCTTTCTTCAAAACATAATTAACAGCATGCTGCCATGAAAGCCACTCTGGAGAATCATCTGCGGCAAGATGTAAAGGCCTTTTTATAATTTCTGCACCTGACTGAGAAGATATAGATGCAATTTCAGAGTCTTCAGTTGATACATATACTTGATTAATAGATTCAATTCCTAATGCAATATTTATTGAATGTTCCACTAGGGACAACCCATTAATTTTTAGAAGATTTTTACGAGGAAGTCCCTTTGAGCCACCTCTTGCAAAAATAAAAGCGTAAGTTTTCATTGATTAAGCAAACGAATCTCTCTTATCTGATTTAGAACATTAAGACCATCTTGAAATTTAACAATCGGTTCTTCCTGTTTTAAGCAACATTTCATGAAATGCTTTAACTCTGAATTTAATCTATAAAGAGGATCAACAGAAAATGTTTTAACAGTTTCAAGATGAGATGCATTTACGTGTATTAATTTACCTTTAGTTAAATTCCACTTTATTAATCCATCGCTACCTCTAAAAATAATTTCTCTACTAGTAGGTTTTGTACAGAAATTTAGATTTAAATTTACAAAAACTTGATCTTTTGATAATCCAGATATTTGAACTTTGTCCTCTACATTTGAATCAATATCAAGTAAATTTGAATTTGAAATTATTGCATGCTTTATATCTATTTTACCAAGAAAACTATTAGCCAAATCTAATTCATGACTCATTTCTAGTAAGACCCCTCCTCCTAATTGTTTTCTGGCTGAAACAGATTTTTTATAGTCTTGATTTTCCCTCCAACTAGGAAGCCAAGAACCACAAGAAAAACTTGCATCAACTATCTTACCTATTTTTCCATCTCTTAAATATTTTTTTATTTGATTGTGAGCAGGATCGTGTCTTAATACATAACCGATAAGAATTGGGATATTTTCAGATAATAATTTCAAATCTTTGCATGCGGTAAATATTTGACTATCAACTGCCAAGGGCTTTTCTATTAACAAAGGAATATTATTTTGAGCATAAAAAATTGCTTGTTTTAAATGGAAAGGAGCAGGAGTAGAAATTATAGCTGCATTAGGGGCCCAAGCTAGAGAATCTTCTAATGTATGAAAAGTCTTTACACTTCTTTTTTCAAAAGGTTCATCACTAGATTTTTGTCTCAATAAACCTATTTTAATATTTTTATAATTTAATCTAAGAAGTTCATAGTATTTTCTTCCCATACTGCCAAACCCACAGATTAGGATTTTATTAATCATGAAATCTTATTCCATTCTTTATCAGCTTTTGTCAAACTTTCAGGCTTACCAACATCTATCCAATATTCGTGAATAGGGCAAACTCCAACATTGAAACCGCCATCTTGTATAAGTTCTAGGTAATCCGGCATGTCTATAAATTTTTCAACGCAAAGAAGATTTAATACTGATGGATCTAAGACATAAATGCCTGCATTTACTAAGTATTTATAAGTTGGTTTTTCAGTAATACGTATCAAATTAGAATTTTCAATTTCCAACACCCCAAAAGGAACATCAACAAGAAATTCACGTCCCCCAACAGTTGCTTGGAACTTACTCTGATTATGGAAAGACAAAATATTATCTAAATTTAATTGTGTTAAAACATCACCATTAAGAACCAAAACCGGATCAATTACTCTGTTCTGAATCAAAGTAAGAGAACCTGCTGTTCCTAAAGGTTTATCCTCAATTAGATACTGAATATTTACACCCCAATCGGATCCATCATTAAAGTAATTAATAATTTTTTCCTTGAGATAATTTACTGAAAAATAAAAATTAACAAAGCCTGCTTTAATGCATTTCTCTAAGATAATCTCGAGCATCGGTTTACCTGATATCTCTATCATTGGTTTTGGACAATTTGCTGTATAAGGTCTTAATCTTTTTCCTTTACCCCCAGCCATAATCACAACAAAATTATTTCTTCTTTTTTCTAATGGTTTTTCATCCTTTATTATCAAATCCAGTAACTTACCATTTTCATCTACCACAGGCAATTGGTTTATATTTTCTTTTTTCATTATTTCTAAAGCTCTTATTGAGTTTTCGCCTTTTTTGATGCAATGAAAATTTTCATTCATTACATCTCTTGATTTTATATCTAAAGATTGATCCTTTAAAATTCCTCTTCTAATATCACCATCAGTTATAGTTCCTAATATCACTAAATTTTTATCTGAAACAATTGCTAATTGTGCTCTATGACTATTTATAATTTTCATTGCATCATAAATAGAACTATCTGGATCTATAATTAATTTTTCAATTTCAACATCCACGAAATAATTTTAAATTATCTCTAAATAATAAAACATATTCAGTAAAAATTAAATGTATATTTGATCTATTTCTTAATACTTGGGACTTGCTCCTGTACGGTTAATTACTAATCGAAGAGTCTTGAAGAAAATCAATAAGTCCAACCATAATGAATAGTTTTTCAAATAAAATAAATCATAACTAAATTTCATCTCGGAGTCTTCCACTGAAGCTCCATAAGGATAATTAACTTGTGCCCATCCGCTTAATCCTGGCTTTATCCAGTTTTTCATCTCTAGTAAAGGTATTTCATTGAAAAGAAATTCTTCTATTTCCCGCCTTTCTGGTCTGGGGCCAATTAAGCTCATCTCTCCCTTTAATACGGACAAAAGTTGAGGTAATTCATCCAATCTTGATGCCCTAATTATTGATCCAATTATTGTTATTCTCTTATCGAACTTTGAAGCCCATTGCGGCCCATTTTTTTCAGAGTCAACTTTCATACTCCTAAACTTTATAATTTTAATTTGTTCCCCATAAAGACCAGTTCTTAACTGACTGTATAAAATAGGTCCTCCATCCTCCCATTTTATTAGGATTGCGACTATTAGTAATAAAGGAAATAATAAAAAAAGTATTAATATACTTATGATTAAATCAGCAATTCTTTTTAACCTTCTATGAAAATCTCTAGACCTATCTAACCAGTTTATAGTAAATAATTCATTATTATTTATTGTTCGGCTAGGTATGCATTGAAATTCATTCTCACACCAATTTGAAACAGTAAATATAGAAAACCCTTTTTTCAATTTCCCGTAAAGAAATTGGTAATTTTCTCTACCAAGTAATTCAAAATTTTGGATTATTACTTCATCTATCTTTTTTGGGAAAGACTCATTATTAGTGACATAGTACAGACATATTTGATTTTCTCTTATGCTAGTTGCATTTAATTTTTCTAGAAAATCAAAAATATCTTTATCTCCAAAATAAATTACATGCCTCTTAGATCCAAATTTTGATTTTAAATACATTTCCATAATTAGCTGACCAAAAAAACTGAAGATAGAAGAAAGAATTAGGAAATAGATATAACTATTATTTAGAAAATCAGTAAGTGTATTTGTAAGTAAACTAATAATAAAAATATATAAGTATAAGATTATCGATATCGCGACTAATTTAATAATTTTTTTCGGATAAAAGAAACTATTAACTTTCTCTCCCCATGAAGTATATCTTCCAAATACATAACTTGTTAGAGACCAAACAAAAGAGTAATTAAATAAGTTAAATAAATTGAATTTAGCTGCTAAATTAGTCTGATAAATAAATTTATAAGATATTAATAAAATAAAAAAATCAAGAAATGCCGAAAAGACTATCCTTTTTCTTGTTTTTAACCATGGGATATTTTCGAGCATTTATAAAATCATAAAAAACTTGTGGTATTGAAGTTTGTAGCCAGATGATGTTTTAAATAATTTCTAATAAGGATATAAGGTAACTTCATATATGAAGAAACGATCTGAGAAAATATAAAATACATTTACCGATATTAATTAAGTAGTTTTATTAATGTTAAACCAGTTACCAAACTTGAAACAGGTTGCGCAACTTCATTAAGACCCTTTGTTACCTTTCCAAATGTGCTTGGATAGACCCTAACAATATCATTATTTGATAATGGGGGATTTAACTCATTGGAAATATCTTGATCTAAATTTAGTTTAAATTTTTTTCTAAATGCACTCCCATTCCGTCTTACTCTAATAAGCTCAACATTACCCCTATTTGATTTCCAATCGGTTGGACCACCAGCTTGATATATTGCATTTACAAGCGGAGTATTTGATTCTAATTTGAATTTACCTGGATTTTTAACCTCTCCAATTATTCTGACATTAATACTCTTGGGTGATAAATTTGATACTGCCAATTCCATTAATTTATCTGGTATTATTCTTGCCTTGGAAATTTTAATAATATCTCCATCAAAAAGTACTTGATTTTGGTTCTGGTCTCCTACTAAAAGTAGCTCAATAAGATTTATAGATGCTTGCTTATATTCATTTTTATTTCCAGGGAGTCTTCTTATTAAAACTAAATCTTTTAAATTTGCATTTTGTGTTATTCCACCGGCTTTTCTTAGAGCTTCCACTATTGTAGGTAATCCACTATTTTTGATAACAGGTCCTCCATCTGTTTGTGTTGTCTCATTAGTTGTCAAAGAATACATCCCTGGCCTTTCTACTTCCCCTATAATTGAAACTTTTACTGGTCTTTGACTTTTTATGCCTAAATATAATTCAGGCCTTAAAAGTTCTCTCTTATAAATTTCTTTTACTTTTTCTGATGCTTGATTTAATGAAAGATTTGTAACATAAACACTTCCTATTAAAGGGAGATGTATTGTGCCATCATTGAGTACTGAGAAATCACCAGAGAACTCCTCAGCATCATATATTTTTAAAGTCAAAACATCTCCTGGTCCTATCAAGTAATAATCTTCTAAATCATTTACATCTAAAGAAGTCTGAAGAGGATATGAATCTATTTTTTTTTCTTTAGATTGTATTTGGCTGTAAGAATAAGCATTTCCAAATAAAAAAAGAACTATGAAAAAAATTTTTAATTTATTTTTCAACGGATATTTCATTAGATCGTATGCCAATTATCCCACATCTATTCAAAATGTGTCTATTAGTGTAAGATATATTCGTCTTAAATGTTTTAATTTTGTCAGACTCTAACAATAAGACCTCAGAACAAAAGAATCAATTTATATCCCAAAATAATAATGAAAACATAAATAATTTAAACAAAGAAATAAATCAAATTAACCCTTTTAATGAAGATATTAACTTTAAGGAAATATTTAAAGGCATAATAAGACGAAGAAAATTAACAATAGTAGTTAGTTCTTTTGTTTTTATTTTAAGTTGTGTTTTTACTGGATATCTCAGGATTTTCAAGCCAATATATAAAGGTTCTTTTGCTATTTTGATAAGTGATCCGATTAGCTCAAACAATACTGGATCAGGAGACAAAATTGGCGATTCTGTATTTGAGGACCTTGCAAGAAATTCAATTTCAAATGACATTCCAACTTTAATAGCCTTTTTAAAAAGTCCTTTACTGCTCGAACCCATATCAAATAAATACAACTTAACCCCCTCAAAATTATCAAGAATGATAACTATAGAAAACAAAAGAATTGATTTGAATTTAAGAGCTGAAGGAGTTTTAAATATCCTTTTATCAGTACGTAATAGAAAACAAGGAGAATCTATACTGAAAGATTTAAAAGATAACTATTTACAAGCAGCACTTAGCCAAAAGCAAAGAAAGCTAAATGATGGATTGTTGTTTTTAAATAAACAGGCTCCTTCTATTCAGGCAAAAAATAATGAATTACAGCAAAAACTGGCTGAATTCAGAGAGAAAAATTCTTTATTAGAGCCCATGAAAGAAGGGGACTCTCTTAAAACTCAAGAAAAATTTTTAGATCAAGAGATACTTAAAATAAAACGTAAAAGAAATCAATTAAAATCGGTAAAAAATCAAATATTAAGTGGTACTTTATCTGCAAGAAGCTTTACAGAAGCTATTGGAACAGAAGGAAAAGGGTTAACTGTTAGCGATTTTGATCAAAGTCTTCTTCAAGAGTTAATTACTGTTGAAAAAGAGCTCGCGCAGGCAAGATCTAAATTTACTGAAGATTCCTTAATCGTAAAAGGAATAGAAGAGAGGCTTGCTAAAATTCAACCTCTGCTATTAAAAAATCAAATTGAATCTGTAGATACCGCATTACTTTTAAATTCCGACAAACTTAAGACCGCTGAAGAACAAAAGCGGCTAATTATATCAAAGTTCACCAAACAACCTGATTTAATAAAAACTTACAATGATTTAGAACAAGAATTAAACATTTCAAAGCAAAATTTACTAAGCCTAATTACAGCAAGAGAAAAATTTCAATTAGAAATGGCGCAACGTAGTGTGCCCTGGAGAGTTATATCACCTCCTTCGATGGGGGAGAAGCCCATTAAACCATCTATACCTCGCAACCTAACAATAGGACTTATTGTTGGTATTTTAACTGGTGCAATTGCAGGATTAATAAGGGACAGAGCTGATCATGTATTTCATAGTACAGAAGAATTAAAAGAAGACCTAAAAATAGCGATGCTTGGTTTAATTCCATACATTAATGAATTTAAGGATTTAAGAAGTACAAAAAGTGGAATGTTTAAAGGCACAGAATCTAAAACCGAAAAAGATGATGATGAAGAGATAAAATCTAAAAGATACCAACGTTTCTTTTATCAAGAGGCTTTTAGGAACTTATTCACGTCTATAAGATTTTTAAATAGTGACAAGCAAATTAAATCTTTCACGATATCTTCTTCAATACCATCTGAAGGCAAAACCTTAATAAATATTCTTCTAGCAAAAACTTTAGCTGATATGGGTAATAAAGTTTTACTAATTGATGCAGATCTAAGAAAGGGTCAAATACATTACCGCTTGGGATTGAATAATATTACAGGCTTATCAAATATCCTCGCCGAACCAAATATAACTTTAAAAGATGTAGTACAAAAACCACAAGATGTTCAAAACTTAAATGTTATTACAGCAGGATTGAGGCCTCCAGATCCAACAAGACTTTTAAGTTCTTCAAAAATGAAAGAATTAGGTAATGAACTAAATTTTTCAAAAGAATACGACTTTATTATTTTTGACACTCCTCCTATTCTTGGTTTATCAGATTCAATGCTTTTGGCGCAGCATACAGACGGCATAATATTATTGGCAAGTTTAGGAAAAGTAGATAGAGATTTACCAAAACAAAGTTTAGAAAGAATAATTTCATCTGGGGTTAACATTTTAGGCTTTATAGCTAATGCAGTATCTCATGAAAAAAGAAGTAATATTTATGGAGGATATGGTTATGGTTATGGTTATGGTTATGGATATGGATATGGTTATGGCCTTTCTAATGAATATGCTAGTTATATAAATGAAGACAACTCAGAAGAACAATTCATAAACGAAAAAGATAAAAATATCTCTGGGGAAACAAATATTTATAAGAATAAATACATTCCTAAAATTTTATTGAAAATGTTTGCATTAATAAAAAAATCTGGGAATAATCTTCTTAATTGGATTGAAAGTTGAGAATTAATGCTTCTTAAAAGATCTTATAAAATAGACTGGGTTTCAATAAACCAATTGGCGATAAGTAGAGCACCTCAATCAAAAAAAGATTTAGATTTACTCAAAAACGAAGGTATAAAATCTGTTTTATCCTTATGTAGTGATAAAGAAGTTAGTATTCCGTCAATCATAAAAGAGACATTTAACCACAGAAGTTTCATACTTCCTGACCATTCTTATGGAAGAGCTCCAACAATTAATGAAACCCAAAATGCATTATTTGAACTTGAAGAATTAATTCGTTTAGCACCTCCTGTTTTAGTTCATTGCGTAGCAGGTGTTGAACGATCACCATTAATTTGTATGGCTTGGCTTATAAAGAATAAATCATTGAATACCCCACAAGCATTAGATTACATGATGCAAGTTCACCCTGGTACTAATCCATTATCTTCTCAGTTAAAAGTTTTAGATAAATTATTTATATAAGAGGACAAGCATTAATTTCATTTGATATAAAGCGGTTTTAGTTAATAAATTCAAATTAATTTAAAATTAGTTTTTATTCAGAAAATAAGCCAAAATAATATCGTTAAAAGGAAAAAGTTGTTTATTTATTCCCAAGTTTTCATTTGAGTAGTTCCTTGTAATCTTTACATCCAAGCGTATTTCCAGGCACTTTTTTATTTCTAAAAATGCACGTTTTTATATGAAAGATTTTTTTAGATTTCCTTTATAACCAAAGATATAATTCAAAGTTAAACCTTAATTGCTATCTCACCGAAAATTAATGGAGCCAAGGGGATTTGAACCCCTTTCCCCTGCATGCCAAGAAGGTACTCAATTATGCTATGACTAGGGCTTGCAACTGTTTTTGCCAATTTGGTCGCAGGGATAAAAACATTATGATATCTGAAAAATACTTCCTTTTATTCATTAAGAAAATAATCATTAGCAAAATATAAATTTTCCTCATCTTTTACAAAAGCTTTGAAATTATAAGTGTCAATTTTTTTAAATTTCAAAGAACTCATAAATTTTATTAAAGCTTCTTTTGTCCTTGGATTTTGCTCCGTACAAACTAGTATTGGGGCGTTATTCATTAGAAAAGATTTAGCGCCATTTAAAACATGTAGCTCATGAGATTCAGTATCAATTTTAATTATTATTTTATTAGTCTTTTTTAAATGCAAATAGTATTTATTTAAATTATCTAATGATGAAGCAAATACATTTAAAAAGTCATACTCTCTACAAATTTCATTATCTAATATATGTGTTTTAACAACTTTGTTAGTTTCTCCATATGGGACATTAGTCATTTCAAGTAATGAGCATTTTTCAGACAATGCGATATTTAAAGGAACAATATTTTTAATATTATTCATTTCAATATTTCTGCATAGATTGATATAACTTGAGATAACTGGCTCAAAACTATAAACCCTATGAACAAATCTGGAGATAATTAAAGATACTATTCCAATATTTGCTCCTATATCAATAAAAATACTATTCTTAGATACCAATTTCTTTAAATTTACAATCGTAGGATCATTTTTGCTGAATTTTATAATTTGATAATTGTATTCAAAATTAGAGAGAAAAGATAGATTACCAATTTTTTTTATTCCGTTACTTTCGAAACAAGCAAATGAAATATATTTAATATATGAGGTTGTTTTTAATATAAATAATTGAAACCTATTTTTAATTTTTTTTAAAAGAGTAGTTGCTCTCAAAATTTCTTCTATTTCTTATATTTCTTCTCTTTATTTTAACTTATTACAAAATTAAAAAGCTGTTTTACGAGATTATCAAATTTGGTCGCAGGGGTGGTTGCAGAGAAAATATATTTATACAAATTTAGAAATACAAATACACCATATAAAATGGCGTAAAATCATTCAAACTAATTGGTATAACAATTGAAAATCCTGATGGAGCCAAGCGGATTCGAACCGCTGGCCCCCTGCATGCCATGCAGGTGCTCTACCAGCTGAGCTATGGCCCCATGACAGAATTTTCTTGTTATAACAATCGCTTTGAGTGAGACTCGCATTTACAAGTATCAAGGTTGTCATATGTTGCCCGTTACTGTTATACCCAATTCTGCGCAATAATCTGCGTAAGATTGATTTAAAAAGGTAATGGCAAACAGGGAAGATGAGTGAATCCAAACTCTGGGCAAAAACATTCGAATGTTTAATTGCAAAGTATGGAGTATTCGAGGCATTAAAGTTTGGCAAACTAAAAAGGCTTCAAATAACTCAAAGGTTCGATGATTGTTTACAAAATGAAAACTCCCGATAATCAATCCTAACATCTATCGAATTTGTAGAAGAAAATTCTCTAGACTTACAAACATTAATTAAAAAATTACACGATTTAATTTACGAAATAAAAGAATCTTTAGACGAAGCTTATTTGACTGCCATCGAAAAATGCATCAAGATTTCCTAAAATATACTATTTCTTATTAATCTAGATAGTATTTTAATAGATAGTATCTTTAAACTAAGATAGAAAACTATGATAGAAACAACAGACGGAGAAAAGAAACAGAAATTAAAGTTCGATGATTCTGAATATTTTCTTGATGATCTTCCTAAAGAAGCAAAGCAACTAGTAATGGGTTTGAGAACAGCCGATGCTCAAACAAAGATGTATGAAGATACTCTTAAATTAATAGCTTTAGGCAAAAATAAAATGCT
>MDTE01083082.1_pt1 | contig 36244 bp, 37 predicted proteins | sample 811231 | NCBI WGS metagenome assembly MDTE01 (sample SAMN05326651, study PRJNA326480) | marine metagenome | isolation source: seawater | place: Indian Ocean: Red Sea | collected 2010 | reverse complement strand
CCCGCGGCTCAACGCCGTGATCGCCGACGCCCTGCCCGACTCGGAACTGGTGGTCCTCCCGGACCTGAAGCACTCGGTCCTTGTGGAGGGGCCGGACGCCGTGCTGTCGCCGGTGCTGGACTTCCTGCTCCGGCACCGGGACGGGTGACCGCCCGAAGGGCGGTGTGGAGAGGGTGTGTGGTGGGTCGCCCGGGTCTCGAACCCGGCACCTGAGGATTAAAAGTCCCCTGCTCTACCCGATGAGCTAGCGACCCGAGGGCACGGTAGCGGGGGCAGGTGGCCCCCGGGGGTGCCCGACGGTGCTCGGGGTGGGAGACTCTCGTCAGCGACGATGAAGGAGCGCCGATGGAGTACGAGCACCTGCGGTGTGAATGCGACGGTGAGCAGGTCACGATCACGTTGGACCGGCCCGAGCGGCGCAACTGCCTGTCGACCGAGGTCCTCCGGGAACTCGACCACGCCCTGCGCTCCACGGGCGGGCAGGACGACGTCGCCGGAATCGTGCTGGCCGCCACCGGCCCCGTGTTCTCCGCCGGCCACGACCTGGCCGAGATGGCCCGCATGGACGAGGACGAACTGCGGGTGTTGTTCGAGACCTGCACCTCGGCCATGACGGCGCTGTCCGACGTGCCCCAGGTCGTCGTGGCCCAGGTCCAGGGGCTCGCCACCGCCGCCGGCGCCCAACTGGCGGCCAGCTGCGACCTCATCGTGGCCAGCGAGGACGCCGGGTTCTCCACCCCGGGCGGCAAGGGCGGCCTGTTCTGCCACACCCCGATGGTTGCCGTGGCCCGCCAGGTCGGCCGCAAGCGGGCCGTCGAACTGGCCTTCACCGGCGGCGAGATTGACGCCACCACCGCCCTCGACTGGGGACTCGTCAACCGTGTCGTCCCCGCCGCCGAACTCGAGGCGGCCACCCGGGCGTTCCTCGGCTACGCCACCCGCGGCAGTCGCCACGCCAAGGGCCTCGGCAAGCGGACCCTCTACGCCCAACTCGACCTGCCCGTCGGCGACGCCTACGAGCTGGCCGTCGACGTCATGGCCCGGGCGGCGGCCAAGGGCGACGGCGCCGAGTGGCCCCGGGCATTCGTCGAGAAGCGGCCCCCGGAGTGGACCCACACGGAATAGGGCCGGCGTTACGGTCGGCGGCGCTGGCCACGAGGAACGTCCGGATCTCGAAGCCGCCCTGGCCGGCGTCGGCGTACACCTGCAGGTCGTCGTAGCCGAGCAGGGCCTCCCGGTCGTTGCGGCACCAGCGGCCGAGGAAGTCCCGGCCCCGGACCTCGTCGACCTTCCCCGAGTCGGGGGTGGCCGGCCGGTGCCGCCTAGCTGAGGGCGTCGCGCTGGTCGATAAGGCGCTGAAGCGGGTCCAGGTCGTAGGGATCGCCGGTCATCACCACCAGGTGGTCGACGCCCAGGTCGACGTAGCGGCCGACGTCCTCGACGTCGCCCTGGAAGATGCACACCGTGCGCTCGATCTCGGCCGGGTCGCGGCCGACCTTCGCACACCAGTCGTCGAGGATCGCCGACAGTTCGGCCACGTTCTCGGGCGGGCCGAAGCAGTTCCAGGCGTCAGCGTGCTCGGCGACCAGCCGCAGGGTCACCTTGCGGCCCGACCCGCCGATCAGCAGCGGCATCGGGCCGACCGCCGGCGGGTTCAGCGCCGCCAGGCGGGACCTCATGCGGGGCAGGTCGGCCTCGAGCTGGCGCAGCCGGCTGCCGACCGTGCCGAACTCGTAGCCGTACTCGTCGTAGTCCCGCTCGAACCAGCCGGCGCCGACGCCCAGGTACATCCGCCCGCCGGACAGGTGGTCGAGGGTGCGGGCCATGTCGGCCAGCAGTTCCGGGTTCCGGTAGGAGTTGCCGGTCACCATCGTGCCGAGCCGGGCGTGCTCGGTGTCGGCCGCCATCGCCGACAGCAGCGTCCAGCCCTCGAAGTGGGTGGCGTCGGGGTCGCCGAACAGCGGGAAGAAGTGGTCCCAGATCCAGATCGAGTCGGCGCCCATGGCGTCGGCCCGTCGCCAGGCGTCGCGCAGCGCCTCGACGGAGGTGCCCTGGGGCTGCAACTGGCAGCCCACCGAGAGTCCGGACGGATGGTTCGAATGTCGTGCCATCCGGCCATCCTCGCCCAGCCGGTCCCACCCTGCCGAACCGGACGGGGCGGGGGTCGGGGAGCAGGCGCCGGGGTTCCCCGGGTTCCCGCTCAGGCGTCGGTGATGCCGGCCGTGATGGCCTCGGCCACCTCGTCGGCCACGCTGTCCGTGCCGTGGGCATCGGCGGCGTGCGATCCGGTGGGCGCCAAGGCGAGGGGCCCTGGTTCCGGACCCGGATCCGGGCGAAGGGGAGTGGCTACGGTGCGGGCCGGAGGACCCCCGCATGCCCGACCCACTCCGCCGCCTGTCCGCCGACGCGCCCGTCGCCGCCATGCTCGAGGCGTACGAGGCCGACGGCGGCCTCGTCGTGGAGGGCATGGTGCCCGGAGGAATCGTCGCCGACCTGTGCGCCGCTGCCACCACCTACGCCGAGGGGGTCGAACCCGGCGTCGCCGACCAGGGCATGGGCGAGGATGGGAAGTTCTTTGTCGGCGCCAACACGATCCGCTTCTCGAGCCTCGGCCGGATCACTCCCGCCTACTTCGACCTGCTCGACAACGAGGTCTACGCGGCGCTGGCCGATGCGGTGCTGCTGCCGAATTGCGGCTCGTACTGGGTGAACACCGCCCAGGTCATGTTCATCGGCCCCGGCGAGCAGGCCCAGGTCCTGCACCGCGACGCCGACAACTGGTTCCAGCATGTGGCGCCGACCTGGCCGGACTGCCCCGAGGTGACGATCAGCGCCATGATCGGCCTGGAGGAGGTCACCGAGGAACTGGGCGCCACCCGGGCGGTGCCGGGAAGCCACCGGTGGCCCGAACTGAACGTGTACGAGTATGACCTCGAGACGGTTCCGGCCGAACTGGCGCCCGGCGACGCCTTCGTGTACTCGGGCAAGGTGCTCCACGGCGGGGGAGAGAACCGTACGGCCGACCGGTGGCGCCGGGCGATGCACCTCAGCTTCGTCGTGGGCTGGCTCACCCCTGAGGAGGCCAATCCGCTCGACTACGGCCCCGGCGACCTCGACGGCTGTTCACCAAGGGTGCAACGCCTGCTCGGCCACCGTTCGTACAACCCGCGGCCCCACCTCGGCGGCGGGCTCTGGCTGCGCCACGTACGCCCCATCGAGGACCAGGCATGACGGGTCTCCGGTAGGCCGGCTCAGCCGTCGCCCACCTCGGCGACCACGGCCGCGTCGACGACTGAGGCAGCGGCGTCCGAATGCCATCGGGTGGTCGCGCCGTGCCTAGATTGCGCGCGTGCCGCGCCGGAGCCCCGCCGACCGCCTCTCCGCCATCGTCGAGCAGGGCCTCTGCATCGGCTGCGGCATCTGCCAGGCCGTCGCCGGTCCCGACGCCGTCCGGGTCGTCAAGACCACCACCGGTTGGGAGCAGCCCGTCGTCGTCGGCGACCTCGACCACGCCACCGTGGACCGCATCCACGACACCTGCCCCGGCACCCGCATCGAGGGCCTGCCCGAGCGCCTCGTCGATCCCGACGCGCACCTCGACCCCGTGTGGGGGACCTGGCACCGGATGGTGCGGGCCTGGGCCGCCGACCCGGTCGTCCGCCACGAGGGCTCCACCGGCGGCGTGCTGACGGCGCTGGCCGGCTACCTGCTGGACGCCGGCCGCGTCGACTTCGTGCTCCACGTCCGGGCCTCGACCACCACGCCCACCTTCGGCGAGCGCCACCTCAGCTTCAGCCAGGCCGACGTCATGGAGGGGGCCGGCTCCCGGTACGGGCCGACCGCCGCCCTGCTCGACGTCGACGAGGTGCTCGACCGTGGCCGGCCGTTCGCCTTCGTCGGCAAGCCCTGCGACATCTCGGCACTGCGCAACCACGCCCGTTACGATCCGCGGGTCGACGAGCTTGTCCGCTACTGGCTCACCCCGGTGTGCGGCGGCTTCATGCCGCCGCCGTCGATGGACGCCTTCCTGCGACGCATCGACGTCGAGCCAGAGTCGGTCACCGGCTTCCGGTACCGGGGGCAGGGATGCCCCGGCCCGACCCGCGTCGAGGTGGGCGATGACGTGCGCGAACTGCACTACCTGGACCTCTGGGGTGACGACGAGAGCATGTGGAAGTTGCCCTGGCGCTGCAAGGTCTGCCCGGACGGCATCGGCGAGGCCGCCGACATCGCCGCCGCCGACTCGTGGCCCGGCGGCTCGCCCACCCGCGGGGAGAGCGAAGACGATCCCGGCACCAACGCCGTCGTGGTCCGGACTGCAGCGGGCCTCGAACTGTTCGAGGCCGCCGTGCGGGACGGCGCCCTCACCGTCGAGTGCGACATCGGCCCCGCGGAGATGAACGAGTACCAGCCGCACCAGGTCAAGAAGAAGCAGGCCGTGTGGGCCCGCCACCAGGGCATTGCCGATGAGGGACGCATCGTGCCCGCCACCGCCCGGCTTCGGCTCGAGGAACTGGCCGCCACCATCCCCGACGAGGTCAACGAGGCACAGCGGCAGGGCGCCCGCGACCGCATCGCACAGGGCAAGGCCACGGAACCCCGGCCCGACCCCGACGAACGGCCATGACCGGCCTCGTCGAACGCTACGCCGCTGACGGCTACTTCTTCCCGGTGGACGTTCTGGACCCGGAGCAGGCGCGGACCCTCGGGGAGGAACTGCTGGCCATCCGTAATGCCCCCCGCTTCGTGGGCCTCGGCAACAACGACCAGTTCAACCATCCGCACCTGTTGAGTCGTGCCGCCGCCGATCTGGTTCGCCACCCGGTGCTGTTGGACGTCGCCGAGTCGCTCCTGGGGCCCGACCTGCTGGTCTGGGGAGCGACCCTGTTCGCCAAGCCGCCGCACAGCGGCAACTACGTGAGTTGGCACCAGGACCTGCACTACTGGGGGTTCGACTGCGAGGACGAGGTGTCGGCCTGGGTGGCGCTCGGCCCGGTCACCGAGGCAAGCGGCTGCATGCGCTTCGCGCGCGGGTCACACGTCGTGGGTGGCATCGAGCACAACGACACCTTCGCCCCCGGCAACTCTCTCACCCGGGGTCAGGAGGCCATGTTCGAGGTGAACGAGGACGACGTGGTGCTGGTCGAGTTGGCGTCCGGCCAGGCCTCGTTCCACCACGGCCGCCTCCTGCACGGGTCCGGACCCAACGGTACCGACGACTGGCGGCTGGGCCTGGCGATCCAGTACATCGGTGCCCATGTCCGACAGGTCGCCACCGAGCTGGACTACGCCATGCCGGTCCGAGGCGTGGACCGGTTCCACAACTTCGCCCACGTCTCGGCCCCTGACGTCGACCTCTCGCCGGAGTCACTGGCCTGGCATCGCCGGGTCATGCTGGCCCAGAACGACGCCATCTACGAGAGCACCGAGGACGTCGACGGCGCCGTTCGCTGACCTGGCCCCGTTGCACGGGCCGACCAGTCGTGTCCGTCCCGGCGCTTGTCGAGCTGTTTGTCGAGGTGTCTGGCGTGGCGGGCTTCGACCCTGGCTTCGACCTCGGTCCGTCAGGTGCGGAGGCGTCTGCCGATGTTCTGGACCTGGCCGTCGTCGGCGCCGAGCAGGGCGTCGTTGTAGTGGCGCTCCCCCCGGTGGTGGCCCGCGGTGGCCGGCCCGAAGCCCAGCAGCACCGAGATCCGGTGCGGCCCCTCGGCCGAGGTCGGCGGCAGCGACACGTGCATGGTGTCCGAGAAGTGGAGCGTGGCGTCGCCGGCCGCCACCGGCACCGACACGCCCTCGGGGGCCTCGACATCGGTCCCGTCGACGAACGGGAACGAGCCGTGGTGCGAGCCGGGCAGGAAGCGCAGCTCGCCCGCCTCTGGAATGCCCGTCGTGAGGCAGATCGTCAGCACGGCCGACGGGCAGTTGAGGGCGTGGCCGCCCATGCCGCAGTCGCGGTGCCATGGCAGGTCGCCGAGGCCCTCAGCCATGTCGGGGCGCTTCCAGAGGACGGTCACCCGGTCGGACTCGCCCTCGCGTGCCTTCACGGCCAGCGGCGTGTCGGAGAGCGCCACAATCCGGTGGATGCGGGGGTCGTCGTGCAGCGCCGCCATGCGTGGGCGGGTGTCGGCGCGCAGCACCCTGGTCACGACCTCGTCGCCGGCGGCGGTGCGGCCCCACCAGGAGTGCTGGTCGCCGGGCACGGCCTCGTCGTGGAGCACGGCCGCGTCCTCGAGGAACCCGGCCACCTCGTCGGGTCCGAAGGCGTCCCGGACGTGGACCCAGCCGGCGGTCCGGAGGAAGTGGCGGGCGGCGACCGCCCCGCTGGCGAGGTCGTCGAGCCCGAAGGAAGCCGTCAGGTCGAGTGGTGCACCGTCGAGGTCGCGGAGGTCGACGGCGTCGGGGTCGTGGATGGGGCGCCCGTGGAACAGTGCCCGCAGCCCCGGCTCCCAGCGCATGAACCGCATGGGGTTGCCCCGGATCACCTCGAGCCGGTCGCCGTAGAGCATGGCCGGCGCCGTGTCGAGGTCGGAGACGAGGCCCAGCCACGACTCGAGGTCGATCGCGACGACGCTGTCCGCCGCGTCGTCGCCCTCGACCAGGTCGACGGTGCCGTCCCTGGGCACGAACGTCCAGGCGCCGGCCGGGGTGCGCAGGCCGAGGCTGCCGAGTGGCTCGACGTCGACCCAGGCGAGCGATCCGTTGCCGGCGTCGATGCGTGCCGGCAGGTCGACGGTGTGGAACCTCCGGAACGACTCGGCGTCGGCGGCGAGCACGGCTTCGGCGATCGGCGGCGACCGGGTCAGCCGGCGGTGTCGACCGGGTCGGAGATGGCCACGAAGTTGTCGATCTCGTGGTCCCACCGCGTGAGCGTGAGGGCGTCGCGGGCGTCGTACTTGCCGGGTCCCAGCGAGGCGTAGGCGCTGCCCGGCAGTTCGACGTCGACCAGCGCCTCGACGGCGGCGGCGAACGACTCGTTGGTCAGGTCCGGGCCTGCGGCGGTGGCGATCTGCTCCAACAGGGCGAGGATCGGGCATCCGTTGCTGAGCGCCGCCCAGTGGTTGGTCTCGTCGTCGACGAGTTCGTCGGGCGGCTTCACCTCGGTGCCCGCCACGGTGTCGGCGATGGTGAGGCAGTCGCCCCAGGAGGGGTCGTCCCTGGTCTGGAAGTCCTTGTTGGTGAGCACCAGGGCGCCGCCCTCGATACCCGGCGGCGGCTCCTGTGACCACGAGTTGATCGAATCGCCGTTGTGGACCAGCAGGTTGAACTCGTCGCCGAGGCCGAGGACGTACTCGTACGTGTAGACACCCTCGCCGACCATCACGAAGCTGGCGACGCCCTCGGTGCGGGCCCGCTCCATGACGACGTCGAGGTAGGCGGCGGTGGCGGTCTCATCGCCGGTCGTCTCGTTGACGGCCACGATCGGCACCTCCTCACCGGCGGCCTCGAGCACGTCCCGCATCTCGTCGAGGATCGGCTGGTAGCCGGGGTTGGTGCCGAAGAGCAGGTACGGGCCGAGGTCGTCGAGCCAACCGGTCTCCTGCAGCAGCCGGATGAAGGCCACGCCGCGACGGTCGAGGCTCATGGTGTGCGTGACCCACGGGGCTCGGGCACGTCCGAGGGCCTCGGCGGTCGGGCTGCCACCGATGAGGATCGTCTCGTGGATGTCGGTGAAGCACTCGTTGACCACCTCGCCACCGGGACCGGCGAAGCCGTTGAGGACGGCGAAGACCTTCTCGTCCTCGACCATCTCGACACAGGCTGCCTCGGCGGTGACGGGGCCGACCGGGATGAAGTTGCGGGTGACCATCTCGACCTGCCGGCCCAGGATCCCGCCGCGGGCGTTGAGGTCGGCGACCAACGCCTCGAAGAACGGCTGGTAGTTGGCGTAGGTGAGGGTCAGGCCGTAGTCCCGGTTGAGGCCCTCGAAGTCGATGGCGGTGAGGCCCACCTTGATGGTGTCGGCGGTGACGCCCCGGAACGAGTCCGTCAGCACGATCGTCGTCGTGGTCGTGGTCGTGGTGGTGGTCGTGGTGGTGGTCTCGGGCGCCTCGGTTGTCGTGGTCGTGGTGGTGGTCTCGGGCGCCTGGGTGGTCGTGGTGGTGGTGGTCTCGGGCGCCTGGGTGGTCGTGGTCGTGGTCGGCGTCGGCGTCGAGTCACCGCCCCCGCAGGCGGCCAGCAGCAGGATGCCGGCCGCCAGCGCGGTCCCGGTCGCCGCCGTGCGGACGGATCGTCTGGTCATGGTCCCCCCTTGCCGTGCTCCAGCCTGCCCGCACCGGGGTGGGGTGTGTCAAGGCGAGCGCCGGGAAGTGCCCGCCACCACCAGGCCGGCGGCCAGGAGGAGGGCGCCGACGACCGACACGGCGGCCAGTCGTTCGCCGAGCACGACCAGGCCCAGCATCGACGCCGTCAGCGGCTCGGTGAGGGTGACGGTAGTGGTCGTCGCCACCGGCAGTCGGGCGGCGCCGAAGCCGTAGAGCCCGTAGGCGAGGGCCGTCGTCACGAGGGCCAGCCACAGGGACACGGCGAGGCCGGAGCCGGTGCCCACCCAGGCGGTCTGGCCGACCAAGAGGAACGGGGCGAGCAGCACGCCGCCGCCGGTCAGCGCCACGGCCATGACCCCCGGCGGCGGGTGCTCCTCGAGCACGCCACGGGTCGCCACGGCGAACACGGCGTACGAGAGACCGGCGCCGAGCGCCAGGACGACGCCGCCCGGGTCGAGGCCGACGCCCCCGTCGCCTCCCACCAGCAGCCCACCGCCACCGATCGCCAGCAGGGTCGCCACGCCCCAGCGGCGCCCCGGACGCTCGCCCCTGACAAGGAGGCCCAGTGCGCCGCCGAACACCGGGGCGCTGCCCAGCGCCACGATCGTCCCGACGGCGACGCCGGCCCGATCGACCCCACCGAAGAAGGTCGGCTGGTAGGCGGCCATGGCCACGGCGGCGACCAGCAGCGGTCCACGGGGCATCGACCACGACACCTGGCCGAGGGCGACTGCCGCGGCCAGCAGCACCGGGCCGCCGATCCCGAGACGCAGGACGCCGACGACGAGCGGGTCGATGCCGTCGGGGCCGAGCGCCTGGGCGGTTCCCGTCGAGTCGATCAGCACCATTGACAACGCCACGAGGACGGCCCCCCCGTCGAGGGTCGTGCGGCGGCCGGGCATGGGCGCAACCTAGGGGCGGGAGACCCGGCGACCGGATCCCGGCCGGCAACTACGATCGGCCGCTCGTCCGCATCCGACCGGGAGGGCCGAGTGGCCGGCGCCGAGCAACTGGGAACCGAACTGCTCGCGGCCGCGGGCGTGGAGGTCGACGGCGACCGGCCGTACGACATCCGCGTCCACGACCGCCGGTTCTGGGACCGGGTCCTGCGCGACCGGGAGCTGGGCCTTGGCGAGGCCTACCAGGACGGCTGGTGGGACGCCGACCGCCTCGACGAGTTCCTGGCCCGGGTGCTGGCCGCCGACCTGCGCTCGTCCATCCGACCCAGCCCCTCGCTGCTCTGGAACGTGTGGCGGGCCCGACTCGTCAACCGCCAGACCACCGACCGGGCGGCCCGCAACGCCCGGCACCACTACGACATCGGCAACGACCTCTACCTGCGGATGCTCGGCGACGAGATGGTCTACAGCTGCGCCCACTGGAAGGGCGCCGACGACCTGGCCGGGGCGCAGGCGGCCAAGCTCGACCTGGTCTGCCGGAAGCTCCTCCTCGAGCCGGGGATGCGCCTCCTCGACGTCGGCTGCGGCTGGGGTGCGCTGGCCCGCCACGCAGCGACCCACCACGGCGTGCACGTCACCGGCATCAGCCCGGCCGGCGAGCAGGTCGACGAGGCCCGCCGGCGCGCCGGCGACCTGCCCGTCGAGTTCCACCGGCAGGACTACCGGGAGGTCGACGGCGAGTTCGACCGGATCGTCAGCGTGGGGATGATGGAGCACGTCGGGCCCCGCAACTTCGCCACCTTCTTCGACCGGTGCCGCGAACTGCTCGTCCCCGACGGGGTGATGCTCCACCACACCATCGGCTCGAACGAGTCCAAGGAGCACACCGACGCCTGGTTCGACCGGTACATCTTCCCCGGCGGCGTGGTCCCGTCGCTCGAGCAGGTGGCGGGCGCGGCCCAGCCGCACTGGGCCGTCGAGGACGTCCAGAACCTGGGCCCCGACTACGACCGCACCCTCCTCGCCTGGCACGACAACATCGAGGCCCGTTGGCACGAGGTCCCGCACTACGACGAGCGCTTCCGCCGCACGTGGCGCTACTACCTGCTCTCGTCGGCCGCCTCGTTCCGGGTCCGGAACCTGCAGTTGTTCCAGGTCGTGTTCCGGCGCACCGCCCGCCCGTCGCCCCGCTACGACGCGCCGAGGTAGGGCCGGCCTCGCCACCCGCGTCGGCACCGCCGAGCGGCATGGGTCAGACTCGGCGGCGATGGACTTCGACTTCCCGCCCGACGACGACCCGCGCCGCCTCGAGCTGCGGGAGTGGCTGGCCGCCAACCCCGAGCCCTCGCCCGACGAGTTGCTCGACGCCGGTTGGACGGTTCCGCACTGGCCGTCCCCGTGGGGCTTCGAGGCCGACCCGATGCACCAGATCATCATCGACGAGGAGCTGCGGCGGGCCGGCGTACGGCGCCCCGACAACCCCATCGGCATCGGCTGGGCGGCCCCCACGATCCAACTGGCCGGAACCGAGGCGCAGAAGCAGCGCTACCTGCGGCCGATCTTCACCGGCGAGGAGTTCTGGTGCCAGATGTTCTCCGAGCCCGACGCCGGTTCGGACCTGGCCAACCTCGGCACCCGGGCCGAGCGGGACGGCGACGAGTACGTCGTCAACGGCTCCAAGATCTGGACCAGCGGTGGCCACAAGGCGCAGTTCGGGATCCTGATCGCCCGCACCGACCCGGACGTGCCAAAGCACAAGGGCATCTCCTACTTCATCTGCCCGACAGACCTGCCGGGCCTCTCGATGACGCCCATCATCGACGCCACGACCGCCCACTCGTTCAACCAGGTGTTCTTCGACGACGTGCGCATCCCCGCCGAGATGCTGGTCGGGGAGGAGGGCGACGGCTGGCGGCTGGCCCGGGTGACGCTCGCCAACGAGCGGGTGTCGCTGTCGTCGGCCGGGTCGCTGTGGGGCGCCGGCCCGTCGGCCGAGGACCTCTTGGAGCTGGTGCGTCGCGACGGCGGCTGCGACGACCAGGTGCTGCGCCAGAAGTTGGCCGCGCTCAAGTGCGAGGCCGAGGTGCTCCGCCTCAACCGCCTCCGGACCCTCTCGGCGCAGCTGGCGGGCCGCACCCCCGGCGTCGAGGCGTCGATCCAGAAGGCCATGGCCGACGACCACGGCCAGCACGTCATGGAGCTCGCCAAGGAGCTGGCCGGCACCTCCGGCATGCTCGTCGGCTCGGGACCGCCGGGCGTGCTGGGTCCCTCGCTCGAGGAGGGCACCACCGACAACCTGCTGCGCACCCGCCAGTTCCCGGACGTGTCGTCGATCTGGCACTACGGCTTCATCTTCTCGCCGGCGCTCACGCTCGGCGGCGGCACCTTCGCCGTGCAGCGCAACATCATCGGCGAGCGGGTGCTGGGCCTGCCCCGCGACCTCGACGTCGAGTCGGGCAAGTCCTGGGCCGAGGCCCGGGCGGCCGGCCGGGGCTGAGCCGTGCGGGCAGGGGACCTCACCACCCCGGCCCTCCTCGCCGACGCGGGGGTTCTCGAACGCAACGTCGCCACCATGTCGGCGGCGCGGCCGGGCCCGGCGCTGCGGCCCCACGTCAAGGCGTTCAAGTGCACGCCGCTGGCGGGGCTGCTCGCCGAGGCCGGCCACACCGGGTTCTGCTGCGCCACGGTGCGCGAGGTCGAGGGCATGGCTGCCGCCGGCCTCGGCGGCGACCTGCTGCTCGCCAACGAGGTGCTCGACACCCGTCGCCTCGGCGCACTCATGGCAACGGGCTCGGCCCGGGTGACGGTCGCCGTCGACTCGTCCGAGACGATCGCCGCGGCCGTGGCCGGTGGCGTGCGCGAGGTCCTCGTCGACGTCGACGTGGGGATGCCCCGGTGCGGCTGCCAGGTGGACGAGGCGCCCCGCCTGGCCGATGAGGCCCGTGCCGTGGGCCTCGAGGTGCGCGGCGTCATGGGCTACGAGGGGCACCTCCAGCACGAGCCCGACGCCACACGCCGGGCGGCGGCAGTGGCCGAGTCGATGGCGGTCCTCGCAACCGCCCACGCCGGGGTCGGCGGCGAGGTCGTGTCCGGCGGCGGCACCGGCACCTTCGACTGCAACCACGTCGTAACCGAACTCCAGGCAGGCTCCTACGTGCTGATGGACGGCGACTACGCCCGCCTGGGCCTGCCGTTTGAGGAGGGGCTCGTGCTCCTCACGACCGCTGTGTCGGTGAGCGCACGGGGCTGGGCGGCCCTGGACGGCGGCCTCAAGGCGCTGGCCATGGACAGCGGCGACCCGTCGCCGGTCGGCGACGGCGACGTGCTGTTCTGCTCGGACGAGCACACCACGGTCGCCGGGACGTTCGCCGTCGGCCAGCGGGTGGGGTTGCGCCCCGCCCACATCGACCCGACGATCGCCAAGCACGAGGTGCTCCACCTGGTCGACGACGCCACGGCTGGCGGCGACGCCGAGGTGCTCGAGTCCTGGCCGGTCGACCTGCGGGGCTGGTAGCTGCATGGGTGGCCTGCGGGCCGACGGCACGTGGCGCAACTGGGCCGGCAACCAGGTGGCCCGGCCTGCACGGGTCGAGCGGCCCGGGTCCGAGGAGGAGGTGTCGGCGCTGGTGCGCCGCGCCGCTGCCGAGGGCCGACGGGTCCGCGTCGTCGGCACCGGCCACTCGTTCACCGGCATCGCCGTCAGCGACGACGTGCTTGTCACGCTCGACGGGCTGGCCGATCGGGTGGAGGTTGATGCGGCGTCGGGGCGGGTGCGGGTCGATGCCGGGATGCGCCTCGACGTCCTGAACCCGAGGCTGCTCGACGCCGGCCTGGCGCTGCCGAACCTGGGCGACATCGCCGTGCAGACCGTGGCCGGGGCGATCTCGACGTCGACCCACGGCACGGGCCTCGGCTTCCGGTCGATCGCCGACGCCGTCGTGGGGCTGCGGGTCGTCACCGGTGACGGGTTCGTCGTGGCGTGCGACGAGGGGCAGAACGCCGACCTGCTCCACGTGGCCCGCGTGGGGCTGGGCGCCCTCGGGATCGTCACGGAGGTGACGCTGCAGTGCGTCCCGGCGTTCAACCTGCACGCCGTCGAGGAGGTGCGCCCCGTCGACGAGGTCCTCGAGTCGTTCGCCGATCACGCCGCCGCCACCGACCACGCCGAGTTCTTCTGGATGCCCCACACGGGACGGGCACTGCTCAAGCGCAACACCCGAACCACCGAGGCGCCGTCTCCACCGCGCAACCGCCGCCACGCCCTCCGCCGACGCTGGAAGCGGTTCAAGAACGAGGAGGTGATGGCGAACGCCGTGTTCGGGGCCCTCAACCACCTCGGTCGCCTGCGCCCGTCGCTCGTGCCTCGCCTCAACGGCCTCGTCGCCGGTGACGGCCGGGCGGAGTACCTGACCACCTCCTACGAGGTGTTCGCCAGTCCCCGGCGGGTGCGGTTCTACGAGATGGAGTACGCCGTGCCCGTCGACTGCGGCCTCGAGGCGTTCCGGCGGGTGCAGGAGGTCGTGGACGGGCTGGGGCGGCCGATCTCATTCCCCGTGGAGTACCGGGTGCTCGGCGCCGACGACATCCCGTTGTCGACCGCTTCGGGCCGGGACACCGCCTACATCGCCGTGCACGTGTTCCGGGGCACGCCCCACGAGGACTACTTCCGGGCCGTGGAGGCCGTCATGGACGACCACGGCGGACGCCCCCACTGGGGGAAACTGCACTTCCAGTCCGCGGCCACGCTGGCCGACCGCTACCCGGGGTGGGAGGCGTTCCTCGCCGCACGGGACCGGCTGGACCCGGAGCGGCGATTCTCGAACGACTACCTGGACCGGGTGCTCGGCGCCTGACCGGCGCCGGAGGCGAGGGCGCACGCCAGGCCGGCGACGCCGAGGGCGACGTAGCCGGCCACCAGCGGCGTGACCGTGTCGACCACCTGCGCGTTCAGGACGGTCGACAGCAGCGACGCCCCGGCCATGCTGACCAGGCCGACGACGCCCGAGGCGGTGCCGGCGATGTCGCCCAGCGGCTCGAGTGCCAGCGACATGGCGGTCGGGGTGAGCAGGGTGAGGAACCCGTTCATGACGGCGATCCCGACCACGTACGTCCAGAAGCCGGGCCGGCCGTCGGCGGCGAGGGTGATGGCCAGCAGCGCGACGCCGAGGGCGACGCCGACGACGAGGACCGTGACCGCCACCCGGTGGGCACCGTGGCGGGCGATGAACGGGTTGACGGCGAAGAACGCCACGGCCATGAGCGCCCCGCCGGCGGCGAACACCGGTGGGAACCAGGCGGCCCGGTCGTAGACGACGTCGAAGATGGGTTGGGTGCTGGCGAGGTAGGTGAAGAAGGCGCCGAAGACGAGGGCCTGGGCCAGCAGGTAGGCGACCGAGACCCGTGTGGTGAAGACCCGCCGCACGGCGGTCAGGGTCGGGCCGATCCGCAACGGTCGGCGGTCGGCGGGGTCGAGGGTCTCGCCGAATCGGAACGACCAGGCGACGAGGCCGCCGCAGAGCACGACCGCCGAGCCGAACACCCAGCGCCACGAGGCGACTGCCAGCACGGCCGACCCGAACAGGGGCGCCACGATCGGGCCCAGCAGGAAGAAGCCCATGACGACCGATATGACGCGGGCCATCTGGTCGCCCGAGTAGAGGTCGCGGGCGATGGTGGTGCGCAGCACGCTGGCCGACGCGGCGCCGAAGCCCCACAGGGCACGGGCGGCCAGCAGGGCGCCGAGGCTGGGCGCCACGGTGCAGAGGAGGGCGCCGAGGGCGTACAGGCCGAGTCCGGCCCGCAGCACCGGGGCCCGCCCGAAGCGGTCGGCCAGCGGCCCGTAGATGATCTGGCCGACCGACATGCCGAGCAGGTAGACGCTGACGACCTGGGACACGGCGTTGTCGTCGGCGGCGACGTCGAAGTGGTCCCGCAGGTCGTCGAGGGCCGGAAGCGACACGTCGACCCCGAACGCCATGAGCGCCGCCATCGTGGCGAGGTACGCGACGACGTGCCGCTGTGAGCGTGTCGCCGGATCCCGCATCGCCGGAGTCTGGCAGAGGGGGTCAACCGGTTACAGGCCGGGCGGGCTGGTCGGGCAGACTCTGGCGATGGAGCACCTCTCCCTCGACGAACTGCAGGACCGCCTCGACGAGGTTCGGGAATCGCCGGCCGATGGCGGCACCCTCGACCTGATCGTGCGGCGGCCCGCAGTGGACGAGCGCCAGGTGCTCGACACCGGCGAACTGAACCCCGACGAGGGCCTGGCCGGCGACACCTGGAACCAGCGCCCCTCCAACCGCACCGAGGACGGCGGCCCGCACCCCGACATGCAGCTCAACGTCATCAACTCGCGGCTCCTCGCCCTCATCTGCCCCGACCCCGACCGGCGGCCGCTGGCCGGCGACCAGCTGGCCGTCGACCTCGACCTGAGCGACGCCAACCTCCCCGCCTGGACCCGCCTCGCCATCGGCGACGCCGTCATCGAGGTCACCGACCAGCCCCACACCGGCTGCCAGAAGTTCTCCGCACGCTTCGGCGCCGACGCCCTGCGCCTCGTCAACTCCGAGGCCGGCCGCGCCATGAACCTGCGCGGCATCAACGCCCGGGTGGTCCAATCCGGCACGATCCGCACCGGCGACGCCATCACCAAGGTGTGACGCGGTGGCGGCTGTCTCCGCCATCACCAAGGTGTGACCCGACGGCGGTCGTCCCCACCGCTACCCTCCGGCGCGTGGACGACGTGACCCCCGGCGACGACGACGCCGAACTCGAGGCGCTCGAGGCCGACCTGGCGACCATCGAGGACGCCATGGCCAAGGTCGACGCCGGCGACCTGGCCGGCTACGAGGAGGCCACCGCCGGACTCGGGGCGGCGCCGGCCGTCGACCCGTCAGAGCAGGTCGGGGACGGCGGCATCGGGGACCAGTTCGACCCGGGGGCCGAGGGCCAGCCCGTCACCTGACCACTCCAGCCAGCGGCCACCCAGGTTCGGGACCCGCTGCCACGGCTCCCCGCAGGCCGCCTCCAGGGCGTAGATAACGCCCCCGTGCGTGACCACCAGGGCGTCCCCGTCGGTGCGGGCCACGATCCGGCCCAGCGCCTCGCCCACCCGGCCCATCAACGCCTCGTCGTCCTCGTAGCCCTCCGGCCGCGTCCCCGCATCCAGGTGTCCCGGCCAGCCGGCCTCGATCTCGACGCGGGTCAGGCCCTGCCACGGGCCGGCGTCGCGTTCCATCAGGTCCGGGTCCGTCGGCACCGGGCCGATCCCCAACTCGGCGGCGATCACCACCGCCGTGTCGGCCGCCCGCCGCAGCGGCGAGGCCGTCACCGACTCGAACGACCCCAGCGCCCGTGCGGCGGCCTCGGCCTGGTCGAGGCCCCGGGGGCTGAGCGGCGGGTCGGCCTGCCCCTGCCAGCGGCCGACGGCGTTCCACTCGGACTCCCCGTGGCGGACGAGCAACAGGCGCGGCATGGAGGGCGACGGTACCCGGCCTAGGGAGCGGACGGGGTGCCTCCCTACACTTCCGGGCATGGCCGTCCTCCGCCTCTTCGCCTCCGTGCGCGTCGCCGCCGGCACCGGCAAGGCCGAGGTTCCCGGCGCCACGGTCGGCCAGGTCGTCGGCACCGCCTGCGAGCGCTTCGGCACCGAGTTCGCCGGCCTCGTCCAGACCTGCCGCATCTGGCTCAACGGCGACCCCGCCGCCGACGACGACCCGGTCGCCGACGCCGATGAGGTGGCGATCCTGCCGCCCGTCTCCGGGGGCGCCTGATGCGCCGCCTCGCCGTCCTCTCCATGCACACCTCGCCGCTGGTGCAGCCCGGCACCGGCGACGGTGGCGGCATGAACGTCTACGTGCGCGAGGTCGTGTCGGCCCTCGCCCAGGCCGGCGGCCAGCCCACCGTGTTCACCCGCCGCACCGACGGGTGTACGCCCGACGTCGTCACGCTCGACTCCGGCATCGAGGTCGTGCAGGTCGATGCCGGCGACCCGTCCCTCCCCAAGGAGCACCTGGCCGGCATCGTCGACCGCTTCGCCGACGGCGTCGCCGGCCACCTCGAGGACGGCGGCTTCGACGGCATCTTCGCCAACTACTGGCTGAGCGCCCAGGCCGGCCACCGGCTCAAGCACGACCTCGACCTGCCCCTGGCCACCGTCTTCCACACGCTCGGCCGCGTGAAGGCCCAGACCGGCGACCCCGAGCCCCGCGAGCGCATGGAGGCCGAACAGGCGGTCATCCGCTGCTCCGACGTCATCCTCGCCAACAGCTGCGAGGAGGTCCGCCAACTCGTCCACCTCTACGACGCCGACCCGGACCGCATCGAGGTCGTGCCCCCCGGCGTCGACCACACCCGCTTCACCCCCGGCGACCAGGACGAGGCCCGCGCCGCCCTCGGCCTCGGGCCCGGACCGCTCCTCCTGTTCGCCGGACGCATCCAGCCGCTCAAGGGCGTCGACGTCGCCGTGCGGACCCTGGTCGAACTCGACCGGCCCGATACCCGCCTGGCCGTGGTCGGCGGCGCCAGCGGCGTCGACGGTCCCGCCGAGGAACGCCGGGTCCGCGACCTCGTCGAACGCCTCGGCCTCGGCGACCGCGTCTCGTTCGTCGCCCCCCGGGCGCACCACGACCTGACCGCCTGGTACCGGGCCGCCGACGCCGTCCTCATGCCCAGCCGCTCCGAGTCGTTCGGCCTGGTGGCGCTCGAGGCCGCCGCCTGCGGCATCCCCGTAGTCGCCGCCTCCGTCGGTGGACTTCGGACCCTGGTCCAGCACGGCCGCACGGGCTACCTCGTCGAGGGGCGCGACCCGGCCGCCTACGCCGACCACGTGGGCGCCCTGCTCGCCGACACTGCCGCCGCCGCCGAGATGGCCATGTGCGCCGCCGAGCACTCGTGGTCGTTCACCTGGGCGGCCACCGCCGCACGGTTGCGCCGCATCTGCGACGACCTCACGCAGCGCGCCCTCGTCGACTGCGCCTGACGGCCCCGGACGGCGAGTTCCCGGTGGACGAGACGCCGCCCCTCACCGCCGACGAGCAGGCCCGACTGGCGTCGGTCATCGACGCCTGGTTGGACCGCCAGGCCGCCGACAACCCCGTCCTCGCCGACGTCTTCCCCGACCCCGACGTCGGCCCCAACGAGCACCGCTGGCACGTCCGGGTGCTGGGCGAGGAGAAGGACACCTTCACCCTGCGGTTCACGCTCCGCCAGCGGATGCTCCACTACGAGACCTACGTGATGCCTGCCCCCGAGGAGAACGACGGGGCGTTCTTCGCGCACCTGCTGCGTCGCAACCGGCAACTCGTGGGGGCGTCGTTCTGCGTGGGGGAGGAGGACGCCATCTTCCTCGTGGGTGCCGTGCCGGCCCGGACCGTCGACGACACCGAGCTGGACCGGCTTCTGGGCACCCTCTGGACGGCCGTCGAGCAGTGCTTCGGCCCGGCGGTGCGGATCGGCTTCGCCAGCCGATTCGGCGGTTGATCAATCCTGTTGCATTCCATGCCATCTGGTTCTAGTCTCCCGTGCAGGCCCGGTGGCCGGTACGTCGGGGATCGATCGGGGAAGTGCGATCCCGGGCGGACCGGCCACCGGGCCGCGACGCGAGGCGGGGACCGGGCGGGATGAGCGCCCGCCGGCCAACCCGGCCCCTAATCTTCGCCGTCACGGGGATGGGGCTCCTCAACAACTCGCTGCTGATGAGCTCCACCCCGGAGATCCTCGAGACCTTCGACGCTCCGACGTCGCGGGCCGGCCTGCTCATCGCCTGCGGCACCGTGACCGGCATCGTGGCGGCCCCGGCCATGGGCTTCCTCGCCGACCGGTTCGGCCGCAAGCGGGTGCTCATCCCGTGCCTCGTCGTGTTCGGTGCCTTCGGGGCCCTCGGCGGCCTCGCCCCGTCGCTCGGGTGGCTGCTGGCCGCCCGGGTCTGCCAGGGCATCGGTTCGGCGGGCCTCATCAACCTGGCCGTCGTGATCATCTCCGACCATTGGGGCGGCCTCGACCGGGCCCGCCTGATCGGACAGAACTCGGCCGTGATCACCGCCTGCCTCGCCGTGTTCCCGTTCCTCGGCGGCGCCACCACCGACCTGTTCGGGTGGCGCTGGATGTTCTGCTTCTACACCACGGCCCTCGTGGTCGCCGCGGTGCTGGCCCTGCGCCTGGCCGACCCGTGGGTGCCGCGTCGGGAACCGGTGGGGGCCCAGGTCCGCCGCGCCCTCGGTGAGGCCCGGCGCCCGGCCGTCGCCGCCGTCATCCTCCTCGACGGGACGCTGTTCTTCGTCATGTTCGGCCTGTTCCTCACCGTGATGCCGATCCACCTCGACGAGGTGTTCGGCCTCGGGCCGACCCAGCGGGGTCTGATCGCCGCCGCCCCGGCCGTCACCTCGACGGTGGCGGCCCTGGTCGTGGCCCGGGCCCGGGGCCGGGTGTCGGCCAGCCGCCTGGTGCAGGTCGGCATGGTCGTCCTGGCGGGCACCTTCCTCCTCATGGGCGTCGGCCCGCTGTGGCTGCTCGTGGCCGGCGCCGCCGTCTACGGGCTGGCCGAGGGCCTCACGATCCCCACGCTCCAGGACCTGGTCGCCGAGTGGGCGCCCGAGCAGGCTCGTGGCGCGGTGATCGCCCTGTCCGTCGGCGTCCTGCGACTGGGCCAGACGACGGGCCCGCTGGTCTTCGGCCTCGCCTTCGGCTGGTGGTCTGGCTCGACGGTGTTCGTGCTGGCCGGCATCGGCGTGCTCGCCGTGACCGGGCTGGTCGCCGCCAGCCGCATCATCGAGACGGGCGCCCCGGCGGCCACCCGGTAGGTTCGCGTCGTGACGAGGCTCCAGGTTGTCGGTGGCGGGAAGATGGGCGAGGCCCTCCTCGGGGGCCTCGTGGCCGACGGCTGGGCGGCCGCCGGCGACCTCCACGTGGCCGAACCGGACCCCGCCCGCCGGGACGCCCTCCTCGACGCCGTCCCCGGCCTGTCGGTCGGACCTGATCCGGTCGGCGGCGTCGACACCCTGGTCGCCGTCAAGCCCGACGTGGTCCCGGCGGTCTGCGAGGCGCTGGCCGGCCTCGGCGCCACCCGGGTGCTGTCGATCGCCGCCGGGGTGCGGCTGGCCACCTTCGAGTCGATCCTCGGTGCCGGCGTCCCGGTCGTGCGGGCCATGCCCAACACGCCGTCGCTGGTCGGCGCGGGCGCAGCGGCCATCGCCCCCGGCGCCGCCGCCGGCCCCGACGACCTCGACTGGGCGGCCGGCATCCTCTCGGCGGTCGGCACCGTGCAGGTGGTCGACGAGTCGCTGCTCGACGCCGTCACCGGCCTGTCCGGGTCCGGCCCCGCCTACGTGTTCCTTCTGGCCGAGGCCCTCATGGACGCCGGCGAGGCCGCCGGCCTTCCGCGCGACACGGCCGTGGCGCTGACCGAGCAGACGCTGCTCGGCGCCGCCACGCTGCTCCGCCAGAGCGACGACCCGCCGTCCACGCTGCGCCAGAACGTCACCTCCAAGGGCGGCACCACCGCCGCCGGGCTGGCGGTTTTCGAGGAGGGCGGCTTCCGCGACCTCGTACGCGACGTCGTGGCGGCGGCGGCCGAGCGCTCCCGGGAACTGGGGGGCGGCTGAGGTGGGCCTGCGCCACGGCACCGTCTCGTTCCTGTCCGACTACGGCCTCGAGGACGAGTTCGTCGGCGTCGTCCACTCCGTGCTGCGCAGCCTCGCCCCGGCTGTGGCCGTCGTGGACGTCACCCACGGCATCCCCGCCCACGACGTGCGGGCCGGCTCGCTGGCCCTGGCCCGCAGCGCCCCCTACCTGTGCCCCGGCGTGGTGCTGGCCGTGGTCGACCCCGGCGTCGGTGGGGACCGGCGCGGCATCGCCGTGGAGGTCGGCGGTGGCCAGTCGGTGCTGGTCGGCCCCGACAACGGCCTGCTGGCCCCGGCGGTGGCGATGGTCGGCGGCGCCGACCGGGCCGTGGCGCTCACCAACGCCGACTTCCACCTCGACAGCCCCGGCACCACGTTCGACGGCCGCGACGTGTTTGCCCCGGTGGCGGCCCACCTCTGCAACGGCGTCGACCTGGCCGAGCTGGGCGAGCCGCTCGAGACCGGGCTGCTGGTGCCCGGCGTCGTGCCCGTGTCGGGCCACGAGGCCGACGGCCTGTACGCCGAGGTGCTCTGGATCGACCGGTTCGGCAACGTGCAACTCAACGTCGACCCCGACGACCTCCCCGGCGACCGGGTGCAGGTCCGGATCGGCGAGCGGGTCCGTCCGGCCCAGCGGGTGTCCTCGTTCGACGAGGTGCCGCCCGGCGGCCTCGGCCTGCTGGTCGACTCGGCCGGCCTCGTGGCGCTCGTGGTGGCGCGCTCGTCGGCCGCCGCCGAACTGGCCCTGGGGACCGGCGACGCCGTGGTGCTGGCGGAAGCCGACGGCGCCGACGCCGGCGTCACTACGTCGGTCGAACTGGGCCGCAGGACCGACGACAGGACCGACGACAGAGAAGAGGTGTGCTGATGCGCTCCGGCACCACTCTGGCGGTGGGGATCCTGCTGCTCGCCATCCTGGGCGCCGCCGTCCTCCAGTTCGTCCTCATGGTCGACTGAGCGGATCGCCCGCACCGGTCGGATCGTCGCCCGACCGCAACCCGAATGCCATGTGAACGGCTTCACGAGCGCGTAGGTTGGGGGCATGGCACCCGTCAGCGACACACCCGACGCCGACGTCGAAACCTCCCTCCCCGAGGCCACCGTCGCCCGCCTGCCCGTCTACTTCCGGGGCCTCGTCGAACTCGCCGACGAGGGCACCACCACGGTCTCCTCGCAGCAACTCGCCGAACTGGCCGGCGTCAACGCCGCCAAGGTCCGCAAGGACCTCTCGTACCTCGGCTCCTACGGCACCCGCGGCGTCGGCTACGAGGTCGGCTTCCTCGTCCAGCAGATCGGACGCATCCTCGGCAGCGCCGACCCGGCCCCCGTGGTCATCGTCGGCGCCGGCAACCTCGGAAAGGCCCTCAGCCGCTACGGCGGCTTCGGCGCCAGCGGCTTCCCGGTCGCCGCCATCGTCGACGCCGACCCCGCCGTCGTGGGCCGCAAGGTCGCCGGCATCGCCGTCCGCCACGTCGACGACCTCCGCACCGTCGTCCGGGACGAGGGCTGCCTCGTCGGCATCGTCGCCACGCCCGCCACCGCCGCCCAGGAGGCCGTCGACCGCCTCGTCGACGCCGGCGTCCGGTCCATCCTCAACTTCGCCCCGACCATCGTGATCGCCCCCGACGACGTCGGCCTGCGCAAGGTCGACCTCGCCACCGAACTCCACATCCTCGGCTACTACGAGCACCAGCGGGGTGCCACCCGGGCCACCGGGTGATCCGCCCCGGACCGATCGCCGCAGGGTTGTCAACCCGCCGTCCGAGCGGGAATGCTGGTGCCCTGCCGGGGCCCACCAGAGCCCCGCACGCCGCCCAACCGCCCATCCGCAGGAGGCCCTGACCCGTGTCGGTCGTCGTCGTCGGCCTGAACCACCGCACCGTGCCGCTCGAGTTGCTCGAGCGCATGACGGTTCCCGCCTCCCGCCTCCCGAAGGCGCTGGCCGACCTCGCCGCGCGCGAGAACGTCACCGAGGCAGTGGTGCTCTCCACCTGCAATCGCATCGAGGTCTACGCCTACTGCGAGAAGTTCCACGGCGGCTACCAGGACATCCGCGAGTCCCTCGAGGACGTCTCGCACGTGCCGCCCGAGGAGTTCAGCGACCACCTGACCTGCCTCTACGACGGTGACGCCGCCCGCCACCTCTTCGCCGTGGCGTCGGGCCTCGACTCGGCCGTCATCGGCGAGCACGAGATCCTCGGCCAGGTCCGCTCCTCGTGGGAGACGGCCGCCGCCGAGGGCAGCGTCGGACCGGTGCTCAACCCGCTGTTCCGCCACGCCCTCGAGGTCGGCAAGCGGGTCCGCACCGAGACCGCCATCTCCCGCAACATCACGTCCGTGTCCCAGGCGGCCGTCGCCATGGCCGACGAGCGCCTCGGCGGCCTCGCCGGCCGACGTGTGCTGGTCGTCGGCGCCGGCGAGATGGGCGAGGGCCTGGCTCGGGCGCTGCACGGTGGCGGCGTCACCGAGATCCTCGTCGCCAATCGCACCTGGGAGCGCGCCGAGGACATGGCCACCCGCCTCAACGGCACCGCTGTCCGACTGGACGAACTGCCGCGCCACCTCGCCGAGGTCGACGTCCTCCTCACCTCCACCGGCGCCTCGTCGGTGATCCTCGAGCACGGCGACCTGGCGTCCGTCGTCGGCAAGCGCAACGGCCGCAACCTGCTGATCGTCGACATCGCCGTCCCCCGCGACGTCGACCCTGCCGCCGCCGAACTCGACGGCGTCACCCTGCTCGACATGGATGACCTGCGGGCCTTCGCCGAGGTGGGCCTGGCCGAACGGCGCCGGGAGATCACCGCCGTACAGGCCATCGTGGACGCCGAGTTGGACCGCTACGTCGACGAGTCCACCGCCCGATCGGTCGCACCGCTGGTCGCCGCACTGCGTGCCCGTGCCGAGGAGGTCCGCTCCGGAGAGCTCGACCGCCTGTCCGGCCGCCTCGGCGAACTCGACGAACGCCAGCGCGAGGTGGTCGAGGCACTGGCCGCCGGCATCGTCGGCAAGCTCCTCCACGAGCCCACCGTCCGGCTCAAGGACGCCGCCGGCACCGCCCGAGGCGAGCGCCTGGCCGAGGCGCTGCGCGACCTCTACGACCTCTAGGCCGCCGGCCGGATCCTGGACCGGAGCAGCGCCATGCGGATCCGGGCCGCCACCCGGGGCAGCCCCCTCGCCCGCTGGCAGGCCGAACACGTCGCCGACCTCCTGACGGCTGCCGGCGCGGACGCCGTCGACCTGGTCATCGTCGAGACCACCGGCGACCTCGACCGCACCACCCCGCTCGAGCAACTCGGCGGCCAGGGCGTCTTCGTGAAGGAGGTGCAGGCGGCGGTGCTCGACGGTCGGGCCGACGTCGCCGTCCACTCCGCCAAGGACCTGCCGGCGGCGACCCCCGAGGGGCTCGTGCTGGCGGCCGTGCCCGGGCGGGGCGACCCCCGCGACGCCCTCGTGGGCGCCCGTTGGGCCGACCTGCCCGAGGGGGCGACGGTCGCCACCGGCTCCATTCGCCGTCGGGCCCACCTGGCCCACCGTCGGCCCGACCTGCGCTTCGCCGGCCTTCGGGGCAACATCGCCACCCGCCTGGCGAAGGCCGTCGAGTTCGACGCCGTGGTCGTGGCGATGGCGGCCCTCGACCGGCTGGGCCTGGCGCCGGACGTGGTCGACCCGCTCGATCCCGACGTGCTGCTGCCCCAGGTCGGCCAGGGGGCGCTGGCCCTCGAGTGCCGGACCGACGACGACGCCACCCTCGAGCTGCTCGCCCGGATCGAGGACCCCGACGCCCGCCGGGCCGTCGACGCCGAGCGCGGCTTCCTCGCCGAACTGGGCGCCGGCTGCGACCTCCCGATCGCCGCGCACGCCACGGTGCGACCCGACGGTGCCGTCGAGCTCACCGCCGCCCTGTCATCGTCCGACGGCGACGTGCTGCTGGTGGACGGCCGATCCGGCGACGACCCCGAGGCGCTGGGTCGAGCCGCCGCCCGCCACCTGCTCGACGAGCGCGGCGGATCCGACCTGCTGGGGCGGGCATGAGCGAGCTGCCCCTCGCCGGCCGCACCGTCGTCGTCACCCGGGCCACCGACCAGGCCGGCAGCCTCACCGTCGCACTCGAGGCCGAGGGAGCCACGGTCGTCGAGCTGCCGGTGGTCGCCATCGCCGAGCCGGCCGACGGAGGCGCCGCCCTCGACGCGGCGCTGGCCGGCATCGCAGGCTGCGACTGGGTGGTCGTCACCTCCCCGAACGGCGCCCGCAGGGTCGTCGACCGCCTCGGTGGCGGGGTGCCGGCAGCAACCCGCTTCGCCGCCGTCGGCCCCAAGACCGCCGCCCCGCTCGTCGACGCCGGAATTCCCGTCGACCTGGTGCCCGACCGGGCCGTCGCCGAGTCCCTGCTCGAGGCCTTCCCGGCACCGCCCCCCGACGGCGGCCGGGTGCTCCTGGCCCGGGCCGAGGTCGCCCGCGACGTCCTGCCCGACGGGCTGCGGGCCGCCGGCTGGGAGGTCGACGTCGTCGTCGCCTATCGAAACGTCGAGCCCGACGTCGACCCCGACGTGCTCGCCGCCGCCCGTGCCGCCGACGCCGTCGCCTTCACCGCCGAGTCCACGGTCCGGCGCTACACCGCCCTCGCCGGCGGGCCGACCCCGGCCGATGCCGTCTGCATCGGGCCGATCAGCGCCGCCGCCGCCCGGGAACTCGGCTACCGGGCCGTCGAGGCCGAACCGCACTCCGTCGACGGCCTGGTCGCCGCCGCCTGCGCCTGGGCCACCGGCTGAGGGACCGCGGACCGCCCCTCCGTAGGCTCTCCGGCGTGATGTTCCCTGAGCGCCGGCTCCGCCGCCTGCGCCGTACCGCCCCGCTGCGCCGCCTCGTCGCCGAGGCCCGACTCTCCGTCGACGACCTCGTGGCACCCCTGTTCGTGCGCGAGGGCATCGACGACCCCCAGCCGGTGGCGTCGCTGCCGGGCGTCGTCCAGCACACCCGGGCCAGCCTCCGCGCCGAGGTGGCCGCCCTGCGCGACCTCGGCGTCCCGGCCGTGATCCTCTTCGGCGTCCCCGCCCGCAAGGACCCCGAGGGCTCCGAGGCGTGGAACCCCGACGGCATCGTCCAGGTGGCCCTCCGCGACCTGCGCGACGAGGTCGGCGACGACGTCGTCCTCATGGCCGACCTGTGCGTCGACGAGTACACCGACCACGGCCACTGCGGGATCCTCGACGGCCACGGCAGCGTCGACAACGACGCCACCCTCGAGCTCTACCAGCGGGCCGCCGTCGCCCAGGCCGACGCCGGCGCCGACGTGTGCGCCCCCTCCGGGATGATGGACGGACAGGTGGCCGCCATCCGCGCCGCCCTCGACGGATCCGGCCACGACGGCACCGCGATCCTCGCCTACGCCGCCAAGTACGCCTCCGCCCTCTACGGTCCGTTCCGCGACGCCGTCGACGTGCAGATCGTCGGCGGCGGGGACCGCAAGGGCTACCAGCAGGACCCCGCCAACGCCCGCGAGGCGCTCGAGGAGATCCGCACCGACATCGCCGAGGGCGCCGACATGGTGATGGTCAAGCCGGCCCTCGCCTACCTCGACGTCATCGCCCGGGCCCGGGCCGAGGTCGACGTGCCGCTGGCCGCCTACCACGTCAGCGGCGAGTACGCCATGCTCCGGGCCGCTGCCGCCAACGGCTGGATCGACGGCGACGCCGTCGCCCTCGAGTTGCTGCTGGCGATCAGGCGGGCCGGCGCCGACTTCGTGCTCACCTACCTCGCCCGCAGCGCTGCCGAGGCCCTCGCCGGGTGAGGCCCGCGTGAGTCGAAACGAGGCGCTCTTCGAGCGGGCGGTGCGGGTCATCCCCGGCGGCGTCAACTCGCCGGTGCGTGCCTTCGGGTCGGTCGGCGGCACCCCCTACTTCGTCGACCGTGCCGAGGGCCCGTACGTCTTCGACGCCGATGGCCGCCGCTACATCGACTACGTCCAGTCCTACGGCCCCGGGATCCTCGGCCACGCCCACCCGAAGGTCGTCGAGGCGGTCGTGGCCGCCGCCGCCGACGGCACCACGTACGGCGCCCCCACCGAGGCCGAGGTGGTCCTGGCCGAGATGGTCGCCGACCGCATCGCCGGCCTCGAGTCGGTGCGATTCGTGTCCAGTGGCACCGAGGCCACCATGTCGGCCATCCGCCTCGCCCGCGGCGCCACCGGCCGGGACCGGATCGTCAAGTTCGCCGGCTGCTACCACGGCCACGGCGACGCCCTCCTCGCCGCCGGCGGCAGCGGCGTCGCCAACCAGGGTCTCTCGGGCTGCGACGGCGTGACCGCCGGCGCCGTCGCCGACACGGTCGTCGCCCCCTACAACCGCGTGCCCGACCTCGACGAGACGGTCGCCGCCGTCGTGGTCGAGCCGGTCGCCGCCAACATGGGTCTCGTGGCCCCGGTCCCCGGCTTCCTCGAGGGCCTCCGGGCCGCCTGCGACGCCGCCGGCGCCCTGCTGGTCTTCGACGAGGTCATCACCGGGTTCCGCCTCGCCTGCGGCGGCGCCACCGACCACTTCGGCGTCACGCCCGACCTGTGGTGCTTCGGCAAGGTCGTCGGCGGCGGCCTCCCGGTCGGCGCCTTCGGCGGCCGCTGGGACGTCATGGAGCACCTGGCCCCGCTGGGCGGCGTCTACCAGGGTGGCACCCTGTCGGGCAACCCCCTGGCCATGGCCGCCGGCCGGGCCACCCTCGAACTGCTCGACGCCGACGCCGACGCCCACGCCCGCCTCGAGGCCACTGCCACCCGCCTGGCCGACGGCCTCGCCGCCTCCTTCACCGGCGCCGGGCTCGAGTCGGTCCTGCCGAGGGTCGGCTCACTGCTGGGCGTCTTCTTCGGTCCGACCGCCCCGACCGACTTCGACGAGGCGCAGGCGATCGCCGGCAACGGCATGTACCCGAAGGTGTTCCACGCCCTCCTCGAGCGCGGCGTGGCGCTCGCCCCCGGCGCCTACGAGGCGCTGTTCCCGAGCCTCGCCCACGACGACGAGGTCGTCGACGCCACGCTCGCCATCGCCGCCGACGCCGCCGCCGCCGTGGCGGCCGAACTGGACTGACCGGCGCGAACCGGGCTCAGCCCCCGCGCAACTCCCGGTAGCGGCGCACCAGTGGCGCCGCCGGCTCGTCCCGCACCTCGCCGCCGGCCAGCAGGTCGGCGAACCGGGTCGCCAACTGCTTGCCGAGTTCCACGCCCCACTGGTCGAACGGGTTGATCCCCCAGATGGCGGCCTGCACCACGGTGCGGTGCTCGTAGAGGGCGACCAACTGGCCGAGGGCGGCGGGGGAGAGTTCCGGCAGGAGGATGACCGTCGACGGCCGGTCGCCGGGGAACGCCTGGTGGGCGACCCGTTCGGGCGGCGTGCCGAGTGCCGCCGTCTCGGCCTCGGTGCGGCCGAATGCCAGCGCCTCGGCCTGTGCCAGCAGGTTCGCCATGAACAGGTCGTGGTGTGCGCCCCGCGGGTCGGCCACCGGCCGGGCTACGCCGACCAGGTCGACGGGCACGACGTCGGTGCCCTGGTGCAGCAGTTGGAAGAAGGCGTGCTGGGCGTCGGTGCCGGGCGCGCCGAACACGACCGCTCCCGTCGGCCCCTCGACCGGCGACCCGTCGGTGGCGACCTGCTTGCCGAGGCTCTCCATCATGAGTTGCTGGAGGTGCGCCGGCAGGTTGCGCAGCCCGTCGGCGTAGGGGACGACGGCGAGGGCGGTCGCCCCGAGGAACGAGCGGTGCCAGACGTCGAGCAGGCCGAGCAGCACCGGCACGTTTGACTCCACGGGCGCCTCGCCGAGGTGCCGGTCGACGGCGTGCATGCCGGCCAGCAGGTCGGCGAAGGCGTCGGGGCCGATGGCGGCCATGAGCGCCAGGCCGGCTGCCGAGGCCAGCGAGAAGCGCCCGCCCACGGTGTCCGGCAGAGCAAGCACCAGGTCGGGGTCGATGCCGCGGGCCTCGGCCAGGGACGGCACCGCCGTCACGGCGGCGACGTGCCGGGAGAGGTCGTTGCCGACCCCGGCCCGCAGCCAGTCGGTGGCGGTGTCGAGGGCGACCATCGTCTCGGGCGTCGTGAACGACTTGGAGCACGCCACGACGAGCGTGGCCGCCGGGTCGAGTCCGGCGAGGGCGTCGCCGACGGCGGCACCGTCGAGGCTGGCGGTGAAGCGAACCTCGACGTCGGGGTGGGCGAGGTGGCCGAGCGCCTCGTGGGCCATGGCCGGTCCGAGGTGGGAGCCGCCGATGCCGAGGTTGACGACCGCCCGGATCGGCGCTCCGGTGGCCCCGGTGCGGGTGCCGGCCCGGATGCCGTCGGCCAGGTCGGCCATGCGGTCGAACCCGGCGAGGCCGTCGGGGGCGCGCTGGGCGGCGTGCGTGGCGGCTCGGCCCTCGGTGGGGTTGACCTCCACGCCGGCCAGCATCCGCGCGCAGAAGTCGGGCACGTCGCGCTGGCGAGCCAGGTCGGCGAGGGCGCCCAGCACCTCGTCGTCGACGGGCTGGCGCGACCAGTCGACCCACAGGTCGCCGACCGCGCCCGACAGCCGAGCGGCCCGGTCGGGGTCGTGGGCGAAGCGGTCCCGCAACGAGGTGGCGCCGGCGTCGTCGGCCAGCGCCTCGAGCGTCGCCCAGGCCGGGGCGCTGCTCGGGGGCACCGCGGACGACGATGGGGCAGGGGTCACGGTCGCCATTCTCCCCGCAACCGCCGGTCCAATGGCGCCAATTCCCCGATCACGTCGCCGTGGGGGTCAGGCGGCGCCGACTTTGGTGAAGCGGTCGGGGACCAGGCGGACCACCGTGGCGATGGCCCCGTAGGCGGCCTCGGCGGCCCCGCGCTCCTCCTCCCGCAGCAGGTTCGCCATCACCCGCAGCGCCCACTCCATGAGCGGCTTCGACCGCATGCCCACGCGGGTGAGCTCGCGGATCAGGACCGGGTTGCCGATGACCTTGGCGAAGAGGCTGGCCACCTTGAAGTAGAGGCCGTACTCCTCCTCGAGCATCCCCGGGTACCGGGTCAGCACGGCGTCGTCGCCCCGGGCCGCCGCCTCGGCGACCAGGCCGGCGGCCAGGCGACCGGTCTCGTAGGCGTAGTCGATGCCCTCGCCGTTGAACGGGTTGACCGAGCCTGCGGCGTCGCCGACCACCAGCCAGTTGGGTCCGGCCTTGGGGCCGACGGAGCCGGCCATCGGCAGCCGGCCGCCCGTCGGCGGCTGTACCGGTCGGGACGGGTCGATGCCCCAGTGGTCCGGCAGCGAGTGGGCGAACTCCTCCATGAGGTGGGAGGTGTTCACCTCCTTGTAGTCCCGGAACGTGGAAAGCAGGCCGATGCCGACGTTGATGGTCCCGTTGCCGACCGGGAAGATCCAGCCGTAGCCGGGCATGGCGTTGCCCTGGCGGTCCCGCACGTCGAGGGCGCTCTCGATCCACGGGTCGTCGTGGGCAGGGCTCTCGTAGTAGGTGCGGATCGCCATGCCCATCGGGTAGCCGCGGTCGCGGGAGGTGCCGAGCGCCCGCCCGAAGCGGGAGTTGGCGCCGTCGGCCACGACGACGTAGCGGGCGAGGATCGTCGACTCCGTGTCCGAGTCCTTGTCGCGGACCACGGCCCCGGCCAGGCGACCGGCCTCGCCCTCGCCGTCCGCCTCGACGGGCCGCAGCGCCTCGGTCGCCTGGTGCAGCACGGCGCCGGCCGACACGGCGTGCTCGGCGACGAGGGCGTCGAGGTCGCAGCGTCGGACCACGTAGCCGTGGCTCGGGTAGACGGGGTGGTTCGGCCACGCCATCTCGAGGGTGCGGCCGTGGGCGATCGTGCGCAGCCCCGAGAAGCGGTGGTACGGCTCGAGGGTGGCGGCCAGTCCCATCTCCTCGAGCTGGTGCACCGCCCGTGGGGTCAGGCCGTCGCCGCAGGTCTTGTCGCGGGGGAAGGCCTTCTTCTCGACGACGACGACGTCGAGGCCGGCCCGGGCCGCCCAGTAGGCGGTTGCGGCACCGGCGGGGCCGCCACCGACGATGAGCAGGTCGTGGACGTGGGCGCTCACGGGCTCACCGGGGGGTGTGCGCCCGAGTGGGCGCACCGGGCACGACTAGTGGTCGTCGCCCGAAACCGAGGCGAGCAGCTCCTCGACCTCTTGCGCCGTGATGGTCGCCGGGTCGAAGTAGCCGTCCAGGTCCAGGTCGTGGGCGTGGTCGATGGCGTCCGCTAGGTCGGCGTCCTCGGTGGAGCCACTCAGGCGTGCCCGCTCGTGGAGGATCACGCCGATGAGTTCGGACTTGGTGAGCACGTCGCCCCATCCGGGCATGCCGCCCTCGACCACCCGGCCGCGGGCCGGGTCGCCGTAGGCGTTGCCGAGGCCGACCTGGTCGGAACCCTGGGCGACCCAGACGACGTGGTCGGCAACCGACGGGAAGGTGGCGAGCACCTCGCCGTCGGCGAAGGCGTAGCCGCTGCCGCCGCCGCCGGTGGCACCGTGGCAACTGGCGCAGCGGGCCGCGTAGACGTGGTCGCCCTCGGCGAGGACGCCGGTGGCCTCCTGGGGCGGGCGCTCGAGGGTGCCCACGTAGGTGAAGGCCCAGAGGGGGAGCAGCAGCAGGGCGGAGGCGGCCCACCACGGGATCTTGCGGCGGGCCCGCTCGGCGACGTGGTACGGGGCGAGGGGCTCGGGGGCGGCCTCCACGACCGGCGCCGGAGCCGCCTCTGCGGGCGCTGGGGCGGCGGCCTCGGTGGGGGCCGCGGCCTCGGCCGGTGCGTCGGCCTCGGCGGGGGCCTCGCCCGACTTGGCGGCGCGGGCGGCGGCGGCTCGCTTGAGGAGGTGCTCGGGGATCTCGGTCAACGCGGGCTCCGGGGCGACGGATTCAGTGGAAGGGTTCCGGCGGCGACGGACTCCTCTGTCGCGGACCACCGCTCGGTCTGGCGGGCAGGCTAGCGGGCACTGTAGGCGGTCCGGTGCGTCGGTGCGGACCTCGCGACGCTCGCGTCCGGGCCGGCCGGCGACCGGTCCCGGTCGCCCCGGGCATCCGCGCCGAGGGGACGGTTTTGCCCCGGCCGCGTGGTAGAACACGTGGCCGAGAGGGGCCTGTCGCCCGCAGGCACCGCGACCAACGTCGGTCCGATACGATGGTGCCCGAGGGGCTTGTGCAACTTTTCACGAAGTCGCCGACCGGACCCTGAGAACCCGCCCGCCACCCCACCACGACGAGGAGTCATCGAACGACATGGTCGCGTTCGTCGTATCCATCATCGCAACCGTCGTGATGGTCGGTGGGATCCGCTGGTACCAGGACCGCACCCCCCAGGACCACAGCTTCACGTGGGGCGAGGCCATGGCCTTCGCCACCTACGTCTTCTTCCTGTTCTTCTGGATCTACGGCGTCGTCCCCCACCAGTGGCTGCAGTGGGCGGACAGCGAGCTGAACTGGCGACCCGACCGCTACCTCGTCGGCCCGACGCTGGGCTTCACCGGCGACCAGGGCATCGTCGAGTGGGCGCTGCCGTTCACGATGACGTACCAAGTCATCCGGGACCTCGTCGCCGTCGCCATCTACGGCGTCGCCCTCGGCGGCAACGTCGTCATGTGGATGCAGTGGCAGAACCGTGGCAAGGAGGACGAGGTTCCCGCCCCGACCTCCGAGTACGGACGCCCGCTCGTCAAGGAGGGCGTCGGCGCATGAGCGTCACCGACGCCAACCCGGCGCACCCCACGTTCATCGACGACTACGTCCTCCATGAGGTCGACGTCGAGTGGATGAGCAAGGCGGTCAAGCCGAAGCAGTTCATCCACATCGACCAGTCCGAGTGCATCATGTGCGAGGGCTGCGTCGACATCTGCCCGTGGAAGTGCATCCACATGGTGCGGCCCGACGCCATCAGCGAGGCCGTCGGCACCGAGCAGCCCGGCACCGACCCCAGCGACCACGTGATCTTCACGATCGACGACGACGTGTGCACCCGCTGCGCACTCTGCGTCGATCGCTGCCCCACCGGCGTCATCATCCTCGGGAAGATGGTCGAGGCGCCGGCCGAGGGCGACGGCCACCAGCGGACCAACAGCCACGGCTACGGCTACGGCATGCGGCTGGCGTAGGCACGGACAACCGGACGAGACGAACGAACAGGTCGAGGGAGACACGACGGTGGCCGACGACAACGGCAAGAAGCCGGCGGGCCAGGCGCTCCAGGAGCGGATGAGCCAACTCGGAGACCAGGTCCAGGCCTCACAGGCCTGGTCCTCGATCTTCCGCCCGGGCTCGATCTTCAGGAAGGGCTACAGCGACAGCCCCCGGAACCGCTCCTACGTGATCATGAACAGCGTGCTGTACCACCTGCACCCCGTGAAGGTGAAGCGGCACGCCGTCAAGGTCAGCTACACCCTCTGCCTCGGCGGCCTGAGCTTCTTCCTCTTCATCCTGCTCACCGTCACCGGCATCTTCCTGATGTTCTTCTACCGGCCCACCGCCGCCCAGGCCTGGGACGACATCCAGACGCTCCAGACCGCCGTCGGCTTCGGCCTCATCGTGCGCAACATGCACCGGTGGGCGGCCCACCTCATGGTTCTGTCCGTGTTCCTGCACATGGCCCGCGTCTTCTACCACGGCGCCTACAAGCCGCCCCGGGAGTTCAACTGGGTGATCGGCGTCATGCTGCTCCAGCTCACCCTGCTGCTCTCGTTCACCGGCTACCTGCTGCCTTGGGACCAACTGGCGCTCTGGGCGGTGACGGTCGGTACGAACATGATGGGCTTCACGCCCGTTTTCGGCGACCAGGTCCGCTTCGTCCTGCTGGGCGGCGTCGAGATCGGCACCGACACGCTGCTGCGCTGGTACGTCCTCCACGTCCTGATGCTTCCGTTCGTCGCCGTCATCTTCATGGCGATCCACTTCTGGCGCGTCCGCAAGGACGGCGGCATCTCCGGACCGCTGTAGGCCGAGGGAACACGATGACCGAGATCCCCGAGCACCTCCGCAAGCGCGCCGAGGAGGCCCGCGCCAAGGCCGCCGCCGCCAAGGCCGGCGGCGACGCCCCGGCCGCCGAGTCCGCCGGCGACGGCGACAAGGTGCCGAGCGAACTGCTCGACCGCGGCAACCCGGCCAGTACCCCGCCCGAGGGCGCCCCGGTCGCCCCGTCCGGCCCCGCCCCCGGCTCGGGCCCGGACGGCAACACCCACCGCCTCCTCACCGTCGTCAAGTCCGGCTCCATCCAGGACACCAAGGCCACCCCCGGCGACAAGGTCCACGTCTGGCCGCACCTGCTGGTCGCCGAGTTCCTCGCCGCCATCATCATCACGCTCTTCACGACCGTGTTCTCGATCTTCGTGAACGCCCCGCTGCTCGAGCTGGCCGACTTCAACAAGACGCCGAATCCCTCCAAGGCGCCGTGGTACTTCCTCGGCCTCCAGGAGCTGCTGACCATGTTCCACCCCATGGTCGCCGGCGTCACCATCCCCGGCATCGGCCTCTTCCTGCTGATGATGGCGCCCTACATCGACAAGAACCCGTCCAAGAAGCCCGAGGACCGCAAGTTCGCCGTGTCCCTCATGACCGTGCACCTCATGTTCTGGGCCGTGCTCGTCATGATCGGCTCCTTCTTCCGGGGCCCCGGCTTCAACTTCATCTTCCCGTGGAACAGCGGCCTGTTCTTCGAGCTGTGATTCCAGTGACCCGCACCGCACCCGCCGCCCGCTTCCTCGCGGAACACAGGAGCTGAGCCGTGGCCGTCGTCGTCGCCATCATCGTCCTGGTCGTCCTGGCCGGCATCGTCCTGGTCGGGGCCTCCCGCCGCCGTGACCGCGGCGCCGCGGGGCTGTCCCGCGAGGCCCGCCGCCGCGACCGCGCCAACCCGGCCCTCGCCGGAACGGACGAGACCGCAGCCCCCACCGGTCGCGAGGTCGAGGCCGCCGCGGTCGCCGCCCGCACCGGTAGCGACGTGGCCGTCGTCGAGTCGGCGCCGCCCGAGCCGTTCGTGGCCCCTGACCCGGTCGCCCTCGGCGTCACCCGCCGGCAGTTCTTCAACCGCAGCCTCGTCGGGATGATGGGCTTCGGCCTGTCGGGCTTCGGCGCCGCCTGTTTGGCCTTCCTCTGGCCGCAGGGCGTCAGCGGCTTCGGCTCCAAGATCAAGGTCGGCAACCTGGTGGAGGTCCTCACCGACATCGAGTCCAACAACGGCTTCCTCTACAAGCCCGAGGGCCGCATGTGGATCACCGCCTACCCGAACGGCGCCGTCGAGAAGGCCCGTGCCGCCTACTCGCCCGCCGAGCTGGCCGGCATGACGGCGGGCATCGACCAGGGCTTCGACGCCGGCATCGTGGCGCTGTACCAGAAGTGCCCGCACCTCGGCTGCCGGGTTCCCAACTGCGTGTCGTCGCAGTGGTTCGAGTGCCCCTGCCACGGCTCGCAGTACAACCAGGTCGGCGAGAAGCGGGGCGGCCCCGCCCCCCGCGGCATGGACCGCTTCGCGGTCTCAGTCGACGGCGGCGTGCTCGTCGTCGACACCGGCACCATCGTCCAGGGTCCGCCCATCGGCACCAACACCACCGGCCAGGAGGCCGAGGGTCCGAACTGCATCGGTCAGGCGGGCGGGCACTAGCCCCCCGGTAGGAGACGGACGAGAACCGCCATGCCCCCGATGATCCTCGCAGCGAGCACCCAGCGCACGATCGGCTGGATCCTGGCCATCGTTGTGATGGTCGGGTTCGTGGTGTACCTGCTCTTCAGCTTCCGGATCGGCAAGCGCGAGTTGGGCTCCGAGCTCGAGCTCGCCCACAACCGCAAGCCCTACTTCGAGGACGACGACCTCGAGACCCACCGCCTCGACCGGGCGCTGGGCTGGTCGCTGGTCACCCTTGCCGCCCTCTCGATCGTGCTGCCGCTCTACTGGCTCATGGAGCCGGCCCGTCAGGAGAACGCCGAGGTGGGCTGGGTCAACCGCTTCGAGAAGCGTGGCGCCAACAGCTTCGAGGAGGCCTGCTCGTCCTGCCACGGGCCCGGCGGCGTCGGCGGAGTCGCCGCCTACACGCTGGTCGACGCCAACGGCCAGTTCGTCGCCCAGGTCGAGTGGAAGGCGCCGGCACTGACCACGGTGCTGACCCGCTTCGACGAGTCGGAGGTCGAGCACATCCTCAACTACGGCCGACCCGGCACCCCGATGCCGGCCTGGGGCCTGCCGGGTGGTGGCCCGATGACCTCCCAGCAGGTCCACCAGCTGGTCGTCTACCTGCGTTCCATCCAGCTCGACCAGGAGGCGGCCACCGCCGAGGTCGAGGCCGGCATCGCCGCCGGCGCGCGGGCGATCGTCACCGCCGACAACCCCGAGCTCACCGAGGCCGCTGACATCGACGCCGCCGTCGAGGCCTGGCTGGCGCAGGCCACCGACCCGGCCAGCGCCGACTACCTCGAGTACGGCCGCCTCGTCTTCGACAACCCGGCCGCCCAGGGCGCCAACTCGTGCGCCCGCTGCCACACGCCGGGCTTCTCGTT
>MDTE01036268.1_pt1 | contig 36246 bp, 36 predicted proteins | sample 811231 | NCBI WGS metagenome assembly MDTE01 (sample SAMN05326651, study PRJNA326480) | marine metagenome | isolation source: seawater | place: Indian Ocean: Red Sea | collected 2010 | reverse complement strand
TGGTGCGAGTGCCGGGATTTGAACCCGGGTTCCCACGTTGGCAACGTGGGGTGATAACCGCTACACTACACTCGCTCGGGAACATGCTAAACAAGACTGGCTTTTCTAAGCGTCGGTATCCGATTTCACCATCTTTAACACAAGATTGTGAATCTCGTCCCGAGTCTTTCTGAATACCTCCAAATCTTCCCCATGTGGGTCTTTAAGACCCCAATCCTGGTCTATTCCGATTGCAGGACAGCTTACTCCGCAACCCATGCTAATGATCTTGTCAAATTTCTCCGAATCAAAAGAGTCTAAGGATTTTGAAAAAAGGTCTGCAGTTTCCAATCCCGCTTCTTCGAGTACCTTCAGAGCATTCTCTGCAATCTTCCCATCATCTCGTGGATCAGTCCCGGCAGAAAAGGCGTCATACCCCAAATCCCTAGCAATCGCCTCAGCCATCTGGCTCCTGCAGGTATTCCCAACGCAAACGAAGAGGACTCGCACACAAATTTCCAAGCCCCCGCCCTAATTAAATGAATCACAAATAGATTATTTGCGGAAATAGCCTTAGAACAGCATTCAATAATGAATCCCCAGACCTACTACCAATGCCTGACTCTCCCGTTTCCCACCATCCTGCGGGTTCAGGTCAGAAGAGTCCGGAGGCCGAGGCTTCGAATGAACAGAAAGCACAGATGGAACAGGCATACCAGCAGATGCAGAGAAAGATGAGGATTAGCAAGTTGGATGAAGGCATTAAGCACAAAATAATGGTCCTTTCAGGGAAGGGGGGTGTCGGGAAATCAACTGTAGCAACTGGCCTGGCGCTTTCGCTAGCTCGCCAGGGAAAGAAAGTGGGACTAATGGACATAGACATAACCGGGCCAAACGTTCCAATAATGCTAGGCCTGGAAGAAGCAGATCTGAACGTAGAAGACGGGCAGATTCACCCTGCTGAAGGCCCCAATGGTGTGAAAGTTATCTCGATGGCATTCTTGTTAGAAGATCCAGATAAGCCGGTAATCTGGAGGGGACCAATCAAGCTAGGAGCAATTCAGCAGTTTATTGGAGATGTTTCATGGGGCGAGCTTGATGCCCTAATCATCGACTTCCCTCCAGGAACCAGCGACGAGCCACTAACTGTCAGCCAGAGCCTTCCAGGGATAGATGGGGTTGTAATCGTCACAACCCCTCAAGAGGTCGCACTTCTTGACAGCAGGAAATCGATAAATTTCGCCAAGACCATATCCGTCCCAGTTCTTGGAGTTGTGGAGAACATGAGTGGTTATACTATCAGAGGCTCAGCAGAGCCAAACTCAACTATTTCGGTGATGGGCCCGGAGGGAGTGATGAAGGAATGCGACTCAGACTCGGAGGGAAATTGGGACATCACTCTTGACGTATTCAAATCGGGTGGGGGAGAGGAAGCATCAGATGAGATGGGAGTGCCATTCCTAGGAACGCTTCCTTTCGATCCAGGCATTGTTAGAGGAGGGGACGATGGGGTTCACAGGATTATAGCCGAACCAGAGGGTAATACTGCAAAGGCATTCGAATCAATTGTTGACAATATAATGGGGCAACTCGACAAAGGATCAGAACGTTCACTAAGGATTATCTGAGAATCAGAAACAGCGTCGACTTGATGATATAGGCGCTTCTCGAGAAGAACGTAATGGTCGGAGAAACTGGGATATACATTACCTGGGTAACCGGTTCGATTCTGATTAGCATTGCAATGATCCCAATTTTCAAGCCCCCATATGCCAAGATAAGCGCTGACGGATTTATCGACATGTTCAGGCGATACTGGGCACACATGATTGTTGTCTTCTCAGTATACCTATGGAAGGACCTCCTCGATGGCCTAGATCGAGTGCTAATGGCAAATACTCAACTTGATATGACCTTCTTGGTTTTCGCAATAGAAGGAGACACTGTTCTATGGGTTCAGGATGGTCTGAGAACCGATTTCCTAGATGTGGCAATGACCCATTTCTATGTCATGGGATTCATGACTGCAACTTTCTCATCGTTCGTTTACCCCATTTACTTCGATGACAGGCATATGGCAGACAGGGTCTCTCTTTCCATGTTTTGGGTTTACGTCCTTGCAGTCCCATTCTACTTGTTCCTCAACGTAAAGGTAACAGGCAACTACATCCAAGGAATGGAGACCATAGCTTACGACCTGACTCCTGAAATCCACAACTGGTTCAATCGAATAGACCCATTCACCAATGGGATGCCTAGTCTACACATTGGTCTGCCATTTGCCATTTGGCTCTCAATGCACCGATGGGACGAAGATGGAAGATGGAAAAGCTACAGAAGATTCTTGCTGGTCTTCATTCTTCTTACTTCTGTTTCGATCGTATACCTAGGAATTCATTGGATCGTTGACATCATTGGCGGCATGGTTGTAGCAATAATGGCTGTAAACCTGACTGGAAAGACACAGGGCCCGATTTGGCGATACGCAGACGAGAGGCTATTCACTAGGAGGCTGGCTCGAATCCTGGACGATCCAATGGGCTCACTAAAGAGCACGTTCAATTCTTCAATGAGTATCTTCGAACCCTTGAAGGAGCCTGGCAAGAATCAGACGGGTGCGATTATCCTAGCACTTTTGGTAATGACCGGATCAGTTATCCTATGGGATGTGACTCATCAGCGGATTTCTATTGAAGAAGCAGAATCGCCCACTTCAGCATCAGGATCTGGAGAGTGGCTAATATGGGTTGAAGACTCAGAAGATGGTGTTTCCATTACCGCAGAAAACGTTTCTTCGGGGGAAAACAGAACTATTGGGGGGGAGATATGGCTAGATCCCCCTAGAGTTGCCACTTCGGGAGGCTGCTTCGTAGTTTTCAGCGAAAATAGGGCAGACTACTTCGAGCAAGACGAAGCGGAAGGTACACTAGAACCATTGTTTAGAAAAGACACATCGGAGAACATCACTGACTTATCCATAGCCTCCGATTCTAATGGAAAAAGGAAACTAGCAATAATGTCGGAAAGAAAACTAGTTTTGATCGACACCCAAGATGAGTCCGAGAAGTTACTAATTTTGAACCCAAACTCTTCTGTAATTGCTTCATTTGGCCCATTAATTGCCATCTCAGAGAAATCTAATTCCGGGCCAGTAGTTAACATCACTTCAGTCGAATCGGATCTAGTAATTACTATTCCTCTCGAACCCAGATCAGATGAAAGAACTGACAGGTCAATTGAGAATTCTGGAGTCAATCTTGATTTCGAAAATTCCTCGGTTGTAGAGTTGGAGTTGGAATCAAACTGGCTAGTTGCGACTGTTGACGTTGGACAATTCAATAGGACGATTCTTGTGGACACCGTATCATTTAATCAGTCTATAATTTCAAACCCACGTTGGGACTCATCCTCCCCCAGTATCGGGAACGGGATGGTTGCATTCCTTCAAGTAACCAGAGACGACTTGAATTCAATCGGAGACGGTTCTGAAAGGAATAACGACTTGTACGTTCACTATCTTGAATCTGGCCAGACAGATCAACTGACAAATGATGAGGATGTGGACCAGTCCCTCCCTCAGACACTTTCGAAAGGAATAGCATTCATCGAGGAGGATGAAGAAGGACAAAAGACGTTGGGTGTTCATTCATTTGAGGACACCATCGAGGATAGGAATAGGCTTCTCCTACAGGCAACTGTATTGGTTCTGATACCCCTAATTTTCCTATGGGTGACACAGTCCTTCGGAGCGGATCAGATTCTTACTCGGCAAGTCTAAACATCTCATCCAAGCTTTTCGATGCCCTTCTTATGATATCCTCATCCAAATCAATGATCTGCTCTTGAGTGGGGTCTCTTAGGGCTTGTAGGATATCCTCAAGTTGTGTCCTTTTCATGTGCCTACACATTACGCAGGACCCAATAAGATTCAGGTGGTCATTAGTCTCAGCAAGGACTCTATCAGCAGTTCCACATTCGGTAATCAGCATCAGATCCTTCTTGCCTTTTGCTGCAAGTCTAATTGCCTCATTCTTCAGAACCTCGCTACTTCCAACAAAGTCGCTTTCTTTCAAAACTTCAGCGTCGCATTCAGGGTGACTTAGGACTACCAGGTCAATGCCATTTTCGGACATGTTTTCTTTCCACTTCCTGATTTTTTTTCCTGTGAACTCGGCATGAACTTCACATTCCCCATCGAATACTAGAACATCCTTTTTTCCACTAAGCTCTTTCTGCAGATGGCTCCCCATAAAGCGATCAGGGACAAAGATTAGCCTATCGCCTTCGAGCCTTTCACAAATCGAAAGATAGTTGCTACTCGTTACACATACATCGCACTCAGCTTTTACTGCTGCACTGGTATTGATGTAGCACACCACAGGTACTCCTGGATTAGCCCTTTTAAGCGAAATAACATCATTTGCCGAAATCCCGTCGCTTAGGGAGCAGCCTGCGTCTGGAGAGGGATGCAGTACGGTCTTGTGCGGACTCACAATCTTCGCAGTTTCTGCCATGAATCTTACACTAGAAAATAGAATGGTCTGCTGTGGTGCGTCCCTAGCTTCTTTTGAAAGGGCATAACTGTCTGCAACCGAGTCTGCAACCCCATAGGTAATGTCGGGCGTTTGGTAGGAATGAGCAATCAGGAAAACATCCTTTTCTCTTTTCAGCCTGTTTATTTCCAATGTCATGGGGGCCAATGATCGACAAACCTCTATGCTCCATCTCATTGGTTGCTTTATGGCGTACTGCAGTCTCAATGCCTCCTTCTCTATCTCTTGCTCCGAATATCCGAATGTCCCAACCAAACCTCTTGGTAAGGGAGCCTCAGGCATTTCTAGGACCATGTGACCAGTTAATCGGCTGGGTGCAACCGCTTTCAAGTCATCTAGCATCGGAGTTCCATGGATGGGGGTGCGAAACCAATTTGGCATGAGGGCCAAATAATCCACGAAGGCGCCGAGGCCACCGTCATCGAGGGGATATGGATGGGCAAAAAAGCAGTCCTAAAATTGAGAAGACCAAGGAGTTACAGACACCCAGATCTCGATCGAAGGCTAACTAGACAGAGGTTGTCCGCGGAGTCAAGGATTCTCTCTCGCCTTTCTTCTATCGGATTTCCTTCACCTCATCTGATTCATTTAGATCTGAAAAACTCCTCTATCCTAATGACTAGGATTGATGGCGCACCATTATACGATCATCTAAAATCAGGAGATGCAGGTGCCCAAGATCTATTCGACTTAGGCAGTCTTTTGAGGAGGCTGCATGAGGCAGGTATTTCTCACGGGGATTTGACTACTCACAACGCTATGGTTTCAGAAAACGGAATACATCTCATTGATTTCGGATTGTCAAGACAGTCCCCGGAACTAGAACACATGGGTCTAGATTTGCAAGTATTGAATGAGTGCCTAAGAGCCAGCCATTCTGCAATTAAAGATGGAATAGAGCAAGTATGTGAGGGCTATCTCAATTACGAACAAAAAAACTCGCATTCGGAAGGGGCAGAAATTGTAATCCAGCGATTCCGAAAGATTACTGAGAGAGTCAGATACCACGGGTAGTGGAAGCATGGAAGTTCTTTTTGCAACAGGAAATAAGAACAAGGTTTCTGAGGCATCAGAGATATTCTCAAAGAAAGGCCTTAGTGTGTTGCAGTTGGAATTGGGGGGGTCAACTCCAGAGTTCATAGAGCCTCAATCAGAGGACTTGGAGGAAATTGCTGCTTCAAAGATAGAACAAGCTAGAGCAATGGTAAGGGGCACTCCATTGGAACACTCAGCTATTTTAGTTGAGGACTCTGGACTATTCATCGACTCTCTGAGAAATTTCCCAGGCCCATATTCATCATACGTGGAGAGGACAATTGGGCTCACAGGAATTCTAAAACTCCTGAAAGAAGAAGAAAACAGAGAGGCAGAGTTCAGGGCCCTCGCAGCCATTTCATTTGATGGAAAGATTGTCAAAGCCGTTGGCTCATGCAGGGGAAAGATTGCCAATTCGGTAATCGGTGAGTTCGGATTTGGCTATGACCCGATATTCATTCCATACGAAGGAGATGGAAGGACCTGTGGGGAGATGTCCAGAGTGGAGAAATCGCTAATCTCGCACAGGGGCAGGGCTCTAAAGGAGGTTTCAGAACTCCTCAATCCCCCGTCAAAGTGAATAGAAGCACTCCCTCGTGCCCTTGGTATATGGTCACGGCAACCCGACTAATTCTGATCGCTCTGACCTTGATATTTATTCCTGTATTCCTGGTATTTATCATGCCCGAAGGCCTTCTAATGCAAATTGCAGGTAGCATAGTAATCCTCTTACTGGTTTCACTAATTCTTTTCACTGGAAGTAGGATCCCTGTTTCAAATAGCAAATCAAAGGTTGTAATTGAAGAGGAAACCATCTTTGGCGACATAGAGCTGCCACCCCCCATAATTTCCGAAGAGAGCACCAGTGAGATTAGAGACTCCAAGATCCGGAGGAGCAGAGGTAGGAGGGTTTCAGAAGACCCACAAGAAATGGACATGCCATCACCACTGCCAAACCCAGACGTCTTTTCAATGGAAGAAGGGCCCCCATTACCTCAGATTCAAGACGAGGATGTGGAGGGTTTGGCGAAGGTGCATGTAGCAAAATCCGATCCTGAGCTATTAGCCGAGGCCGAGGTAGACAGATATCTGGAGCAACAGAGAGCTAGGAGGTCAGTATTCAGAGACAGACTTCATCGTGAGAGAAGATTGGAACTTTCCCACAGAAAGGCAGAAGAGGTGAGCAAGTGGTCAGATGTCGAGGATGGCGAGGACCTATCTACAATAACAAAGATCCCCGGTCATGGCCTAGCTGTTTCTTACGAGCCTGAGGACCCAGACCCCTCAATCCCTCAGGGAATCTCATACTTCAGGATTGACGATAAAAGAATCCTGAAGATCAGAGTTTCACTAGATGTACCCGATCACTCTCAAAATAGTGGGAACGAGGAATCCAGATTAGATTCACAAGTACCCATGCCCCCTCCACCATTGCCTTCTGGGATGGAAACTCTCCCTCCCTTGCCAGAACTCCCCCATCCTCCCAGTAATGATGACTAACTCAATGATACGTTGAAGCCACACCTCCTACTCGATGCGAAATATGTCAGAACAGGTATTGATAGTCGAAGACGTTGCCGTAGAAGGATCCAGTCCCAAAGGTGGACTGATTTCCATTTGGACACTTAACCGACCTAGTAAGCTGAATGCACTAAATTCTCAGTCACATGCTGCCATCAAGGATCAATGCTCCAGAGTCGAGTCTGATGACAATATTCGTTGTGTTGTGATCCGAGGAGCCCCCCCTCCAGATTCCGGAGAGGGAAAGAGGCCAAAGCCACCTTCCTTTGCGGCTGGAGCAGATATATCTGAGTTCTCAGGTAAAAACTCTGACGATGTTCGACCATTTTTTGAGGACAACGCCTGGGAAGCAGTCTGGAATCTATCCAAACCAACGATAGCTATGGTTGATGGTTTTGCCCTAGGGGGGGGAACTGAGTTAGCACTTTCTTGCGACATTAGAATTGCTTCAGATCGATCTAACTTTGGCCAACCAGAGATTAATCTAGGGCTGATTCCAGGCGGAGGAGGGACTCAGAGGCTTTGTCGCCTGATAGGTTACGGGAATACTATGGAGGTAGTTCTCTCAGGCTCGATGGTTTCCGCAGATCTGGCTTTACAAATGGGAATAGTAAATAGAATCGTTCCTGCGGAGGATCTTGAGTCTGAAACTATGAATCTAGCACAGGAGATCTCCAGGAAATCCCCATACACTACCAAAGTAGCAAAGAGAGCAGTGAGGGGGGCTCTCGATCTTCCTTTCTCAGAAGGAATATTGATGGAAAGGTCAGAGTTCGTAGCCCTTTTCGATACGGAAGACAAAGAGATTGGTGTTCAGGCATTCATCGAAAGGTCAGACCCAAAGTGGGTAGGAAAGTAGCTCAACCAAGCCTCTTCCCAATCGACCCTTCAGCATCAAACTCCCTAGTCGGGTCAATGAGTAGCCAGTCGGAACTAGACCCACTTGCGACCATATCTTCCTGAATCTCCCTGATTCTGGGAAGATTCTTGATATAATGATCCACTTTCTTCCCATTGTGCTTTTCTCTATTTGCAATCATCCCCCTATGCCTCTCTTCACTAGCGACATATAGGACTACACCAGTTGCAAATCCCCCAGACTCTATCCAAGAATCAATCACAGCCTTATTTGGAATGAAATGAACCCCTTCTATAATCAAGTCAACTCCCTTATCTTTTGCCCTAGCTATGACTGCATTCACCCCTTCCGAAAGAGCTTCGACAGTCTCTTTCCAGTCTTCAATCGTCGATCCTCCAGCAGATTCGAAAGAAGATCTGTGTAATGCTGGGATTTCAGTCGGCGAGAATTGAGTACGAAGAACTTCCCTCACAGTATCAGTAGATGCAGTTTTAGAAAAACCCAGCGAAGACGCTAGCTTCGCAGACATCGTGGATTTCCCAACTCCACTAGTTCCAGATATTATTAGGAGTCTGGAACTCATTAGGGCACCTATCTCTGGATTGACTTAATCTCAAGGAACTCCTCCAATCCGTGAATCCCCATTTCCCTACCTAGTCCCGATTGTTTGTATCCGCCGAATGGTGCGGTGACATTGAAGGCCCCCCCATTGATACTTACTTGGCCAGTGCGCAACTTCTTTGCCACATCCATTGCTCTATCCAAATCTCCTGACCAAACTCCGCCAGATAATCCGTACTCTGAATCATTGGCCAATTCAATGGCCTCTTCTTCACTAGAATAAGTGGTAATGGAAAGAACTGGGCCAAAGATCTCCTCTCTGAAAAGAGTCATCTCCGGAGTAACGTCTGCGAATACAGTGGGCTTAACGAAGAAACCTCTTTCGAGACCCTCAGGCATCCCTTCTCCTCCGGCTACTAGAGTTGCACCCTCACTTTTTCCCGTAGAAATGAATGCCGACACGCTATCCTGCTGCCTCTTTGAAACTAGAGGGCCACACTTGTTTGAATTATCCATGGGATCACCGACGGTGTACCGTCCGATTTTTCCGGAGATCACTTCAATCACTTCGTCCTTGGAATTTTCTGGTATCAAGAGCCTTGTAAGTGCAGAACACTCTTGCCCTGAGTTCCCGAAGCAAGCATGGATAGCCGACGAAGCAGCCCTAGGGAAATCAGCATCATCTAAAACTATGTTTGCACTTTTCCCACCAAGTTCCAAAGTCACCCTCTTCACACTAGCTGCAGCTAGCTCCGAAACCCTAACTCCAGCCTTTGTTGATCCAGTGAAGCTTACCATGTCCACATCGGGATGCCCAGCAATAGCCTCGCCAATCTCTGAACCATGGCCAGAGACTAGATTGAAGACCCCTCTAGGTAGTCCTATTTCGTGAAGAATATCCGCAAGAACAAAGGCATTTAGTGGGGCTTCTTTGGAAGGCTTCAGCACCATTGTGCAACCAGCTGCAATTGCAGGTGCCACCTTTCCAATAATTTGGTGAAGAGGGAAATTCCAAGGAGTGATCATTCCTACTACTCCTATTGGTTCCTTGACAACTAGTGAATTCCTGATCTCTTCTTCCCATTCGAAATCTTGTAGGATCTTTGAGTATGACCTAGCTACAACCCTAGGAGTACCTACCATGGCCATCCGGGAGTAATCGATGGGAGTTCCTACTTCGGACGTAATTAGCCTAGCCAACTCTTCCCCTCTTTCCTTAATTGCAGAAGAAATATCATTCAGGATCTCTGAACGTTCCTCTATAGTCGTGTTCGACCATTCTGGGAAAGCCTTCTTGGCAGCAAAAACTGCCGAATCAACATCTTCTACTGTCCCAATTGGGACCTTTCCAAACACTTCTTCTGTCGCAGGATTGATCACTGTGATTGATCCTACTCCCAAGGTTTCAACCCATTTTCCATCGATGTAGAGTTTCTTGCGGTCGTGCACGTTTGTCCCACTCTGTGCTATCTTATCATATTCATGCAGTTCAATAGTGCATGCCCCTACCCAATGACATGCCAGTATCAGAAGATACCCTTGAGGGCGGTGTCGTATTGGTTACAATGTCGCCAGAGGCATCATCGAACACCTTCTCGGAAACTAACTTCGTACCGCTAGTAGCAACCTTGGACAAATTGATGAAGGATCCAGATTGCAGATCTATCGTACTGACAGGAACGGGTAGATTCTTCTCTGTAGGGGGAAACATAGATGATTTCCACAGAGGGATAGAGGAGGGGAAAATTGGGGATATGGTCAAAAAGATGACTGACAAACTACATCCATTACTACTGAGGATTAGAGCATCTGAAACCGTGTTGATTTGTGCAATGAATGGATCAGCGGCAGGAGGGGGACTAGGCCTCTCCCTAGCTGCAGACTACAGGATTTGCACTCCAGAAACCAAGTTAGCTCCGGCATTTTTCTCTCTCGGGCTACCTCCAGATGGAGGTATGACATGGTTACTACCTAGGCTGGTAGGCTTCCAGAACGCTAAGAGGTTCTTCTTCGAAGGGATGCCTTGGTCTGCGAACGTTGCCCTCAAGAAAGGAGCTGTGGATGAGATTGTGGAAAAAGAAGATCTTTTGGAAAGGTCCATACAGATAGGCAGAGAGTGGGGAAGTTGGTCTGTAAATAGCAGGCGAAGTACCAAGCAGCTATTGGACGCATCAACTTCCACTTTCTTCGAGACTCAGCTACATTTCGAGCAGTCTCTAATGATTGCTGCTTCTCAGACAAGAGATTTCTCAGAAGGAGTAAGTGCATTTAGGGAGAAGAGGGAGCCTATTTTCACTTCTAGTGAGGAGGAGTAGTTTGACCAGAAGGCTGGTAATAATGCGTCATGCTAAGAGCAGCTGGAAAGAACCTGGCCTTAGTGATCACGATCGACCGTTGAACAACAGAGGTCGAGCCGATGCCCCCAGAATAGCAGATGAAATATTTTCGAGAGGTTGGTCGCCAGAGCTAATTCTAGTAAGTAGCTCAATTAGAACCAAGTCAACTCTAGAAAGAATGTCTCACAGATTTGGCAGAATTCAGACAGAGATCAGACCCGGTATTTACCATGCTTCCGTTCATGATCTACTTCTTGAACTAGAGGACATGGCAGATGATGGAACCACCATGGTGATTGGACACAACCCAGGCTCTGAGATGCTGATTAATCACCTATCGGGAGAATGGCACAGGATGCCTACTGCAGCAGCAGCACTCTTGGTGGAATCAGATGGAATATGGGTAGTAGAGGATGTTATTAGGCCAAAGGAAATCTAGAGATCAAGGATGTTCTGGGATTTCGTCAGACCAGTGAACCATCTGATTAAGAGTAATTGTGACATTAGTTACTTCGCCTTCTTCCCAGTAGTCTACTGCTATGAAAGTGGGCCTGTTGTCCATGATTTCCCAGCATTCAATAGATCTACTTAGTAGAGTCTCGTAATCATTAACTTCATTCGCAGCCACAGGATCAGGCAGGCCATAAATGCTAGATAACCAATTATTGAGGTGCCAAACAGGCTGGGAACCATCTCCTCTATGGACTGTGCAGGACATCTCTTCCTTACTGCTCTCTGCGTAGTTAGTGGTCCAGCTGAACATCCCAAAATCGTGGAGCCAGGGATATTCATCATTCTGAGCTTGCTCCCAGAAGACTACCAAGTCTTTTCCACCTAGGACCATGTCCCCTATACTTGGCCATGGATCTCCAAGACTATGCTCGTAAATCCTACTCATCATCCCTGTTTGATTAAACAGAAAACCTAGGTGCTCTGGTGGGACGTAATTCTCAATAAGTAGGGTCACTACATCTCCACTAGAATTATTCATCAATGAATTTAGCAGGTCAATCCACTCGAATGCATCCACTTCTCCGAATTGGCAAGGGTGAATGAATTGCGCCGTACTGTGGCAAAATCGCACGTCTTCCTGAGAGGTGTTTTCATAGCTCCTGTGGTGAGAATCTACCATGAATGCCCTAATTCCATTATCCCATTGTTTCTGGAGCCCAGTATAGTGATTTACACCGAGTAAAACTTGGTCTTCGATCGTGGAATAAGCATTGTGAGTCTCCGGGAAAGTAAAGTTGTCATAAGTCCTAAGGCAAAATACCGTTTTTCCATGGCAGCTAAGGTAGTCCCCAGGGTCCATAGGGTCGAACCCCCTCTCCGACTCCCACTCATTGGGGAGTCCATCTCCATCCGCATCATCATCCAGGGGGTCACAAATTTTGTCATCGTCCAAATCATCCGGAACAGAATACACAACAAGCGGGTCTGAACCACATTCAATCTCATTGGAGTCTTCCCAAGTGTCATCATCATCGTCATTGTCGATAATATCGCATGTCAAGTCCCCATCAGTATCGGTTGGTCGGCTCTCACTGTTTTCTGGGTCAGAGTCACATTCAACCTCCAGAGTATTGTTCCATCCATCACCATCAACATCATAGTCTTCAAGATCTGGAATTCCATCATCATCTAGATCGGGGGGGGAATCGCTAATACAGCCAGAAGAAATTAACAGAAAGGAAATGAGAATAGAGAACCTACTTTTATTCATATTTTCAGCCCTATTGTCCATTTCCTACATCACTTGGTCAAAGACTCATGATGATTTGGAACAAACGTCTGCTCTGACATTGGAGGTCTGACGTATCCCTTTGCACTCTTCCTCTCTGGGAGCTCTATTGGCGGAGGGGTCAGATCTTCGTAATCAATCATTGAAAGTAAGTGGTTGATGCAGTTTAGATGCGCATGCCTCTTGATTTCAGAGTTAACTACGAACCAAGGGGACTGCTTTGTGTCGGTATGTGCGAACATTATGTCCTTTGCTTCCGAGTATTCCTCCCACCTAGTCAACGACTCTAGATCCATAGGGCTAAGCTTCCAACGCTTGTGAGGCTCGTCCAGCCTTGCCTTGAATCTCTTCAGTTGTTCGTCGTCTGAAACAGAGAACCAGTATTTGATTAGAATTGTCCCGGACCTAATCAACATCCTCTCGAACATCGGGCATGATCTCATGAACTCGTCATACTCCTCTTCGTCACAGAAACCCATGACTCTCTCAACTCCAGAACGATTGTACCAACTTCTGTCGAATAGAACCATTTCCCCGGCCGCCGGAAGGTGGTTTACATATCTCTGGAAGTACCACTCCGACTTCTGCCTTTCAGTGGGAGCAGGTAGCGCTGCGACTCTGACAACTCTAGGGTTCAGGTACTGGGTAATCCTCTTGATAACACCGCCCTTGCCAGCAGCGTCTCTCCCTTCAAAGATTACAACTACCTTGAGTCCCTTTGCCTTGACCCATTCCTGAAGCTTAATCAGCTCTAGCTGAAGTCTAAATAGCTCTGCACTGTATGGCTTTTTTGCAATTCTTTCTACTTTTCCATCCTCGTCTCGTCCCATTGTCAATCAGCCTGCGATTACCGCCATTGACAAAAGTGCTGTGGTCACTCAAAATGGAATAAATATGTCATTGGAAAAGCTTCGAAGCTATATTTCGCTAACAAGATCCCTCAGAGCCTCTATCGGATTTTCTGATTTTGTTACGCCGCTAGCCAGTAGAACCCCGGAAACTCCAAGTCTTATTGCCTCTGAGACGTCTTTTCCGGTTTTTACTCCAGCCCCGCAAAGAACACTAACATTTTCAGATACCGATTTAACAGCATCCGCAGTTTCGCTTACAACTATGGGATCAGCTTCTGTGACAGAAATATCGCCTCCAATTAGTTCGGGGGGCTCCACGGCAACAAATGTCGGCCCCAGTGCCGCTAGGGCACCCGCTTCTTCCATATCCGCCGCACAGGCACAGATGCTGAAACCATCTGGCAATTGCTCAATTAGCATGGCCACGTGTTCCAAATCAACTTTGTGCTCAGCGTGATTAATTAGAGTACCTGAAGCACCCCTCTCGATAGCGGTGGATGGATGCAGCCATCCTGTATTAGATCCAAAGCCAACAGGATCGAGATGTTGGCACCAGACTTCTAGGTCGGGAGCAGCAGTAACTACAGACTCTAGATCGAATGCCGAAACTGCTGCTACAAGTTTCGCTCCAGATTCTATTCCAGCCATTGTCATTGCCAATTCTTCCGCCGAAGCTCCATGCGCTGTTTGGTATGTCTTGAAGTTAACAACGACTAGGGGACCACTCACAACATCGCGGAAGTATCCGACTCTTTGACCATGACGGGGATTTTTCACTCTCGGCATTAGTTCTGCGATTTTTTTGGAGCCCACAATCATATGATATGGTTGATTATTTGACTTCGTAATACAGACCCTTCTGGAATCGATGCGCCCCTGCCAATCAGGCAACCTTCAATGATGCAATTCTGGCCAATTTTGGCACTGTCAAGGATTACTGAGCCCCTAATCTTAGATCCCTTACCAATTATCGCTCCTGCTCCAATGGAACTCGACAAAACCTGGCCGTGGCTTTCCGCCCCTTCCCCAAACCAAGAATCACCTTCTATCGACCCACTGACATTCTTTCTACTCGTAATGCATTGCTGGGTGGCTTCAATGAACGACTCTGGTGTTCCAGCATCAACGAACCACCCCTCGAACGGGAAACCGTTCAAACCCCCGATTTCCGATAGAGATTCGTAAACGTCCCTCTCTATACTGTGCGCCCCTTGAGGCATCAAATTGAAAATCTCGGGTTCTAGAATGTATGTACCTGCGTTGATCAGGTTAGAGAATGCCTCCTCTATTGGCGGCTTCTCTTGAAACCTCATTATTTTCCCAGTTTCAGCTCTGAAGTCTGCGACCCCGAATCTAGAGGGGTCCTCCACTTCCCAGAGTGAAATTGTGGCTATTCCACCATTAGTTCTGTGGAATTCTAGCATTTCTTCCACCTTTAGGCTTGTAATCAAATCTCCATTTATCACACAGAAAGTACCACCTGTGAGCTCTCCAATGCAGTTTGCTATTGCCCCTCCTGTTCCAAGGGGCTCCTTCTCTTCGACAATTCTCACCTCGTAGGGTAGATCGACGTCTTCGAAGTGCGACTCCATTTTTTCGATTCCAAATCCTGCAGCGATTAGGACTCTATCGACGTGAGATTCTGGTAGGACATCAACAACATGTTCAATCATTGACTTGTCTAGAATTGGAAGAAGTGGTTTTGGGGTTTCCTCAGTCCATGGCCTAAGCCTAGTCCCAAATCCCCCTGCCAAGACAACTACATCCATACGGTCCCCACCATGCATGGCTCTTTCATCCTTCTCGCCAAACCTCTCGAAACTGCTGAGCCGCATCTTTGAAGGGCATCCATTGATTGGATGGTTCCGATGAACATTCACGAATATCAGGCAAAGGCAATGTTCAGAGACTCAGGAGTTCCAGTGCAGGAGGGAGTTCACTGTAGAACTCTGGAAGATGCGCTCTCTGCTTACGACTCATTGGGTTCAGAAGTTGTCGCTGTGAAGAGTCAGATTCACGCTGGTGGGAGGGGCAAGGGAAAACTGTTCTGTCCAGAATCTGGGGATCTAGTAATGGACGGGGGAGTTAAGGTAGCATTCTCTAGGGAAGATGTCGAGAAGTTTGCAAAGAACATTCTAGGCAATAAGCTAGTTACGAAGCAAACCGGACCAGATGGAAAGAAGGTAAGTAATATCTACATTGAAGCAGGCTGTGACATTTCTCACGAATATTATCTGGCCCTGCTAATTGATCGAGAAACAGAGTCTTTGCTCATTATGGCCTCAACTGAGGGAGGGGTCGATATTGAAGAGGTCGCAGAAAAAACTCCAGAAGCGATTCACAAGGAATGGTTCGATCCTATCGATGGTTTATCCTCGGAGAAGGCATTCTCTTTATCCAATTCACTTGGCCTAGATGGCCATTCTGCAGACTCTTTTACGGAAATGGCAATTAACTTGGCCTCGTTGTTCGTCGAAAAGGACTGCTCAATGATAGAAATCAACCCTCTTGTTAGGTCCGGCAGCGGGGGGATGGTGGCATTGGACGCCAAGGTAAGCTTCGATGACAATGCCTCATTCAGACATCCCTGGAGGGACGAAGTTAGGGACCTTTCTGAAGAATCAGATGTTGAGGTAAGGGCCAATGAGCATGGTCTTTCTTATGTAGATCTAGATGGAAACATCGGTTGCTTAGTGAATGGGGCCGGATTAGCCATGGCCACCATGGATGTCATCAAGCTTTACGGAGGGGAGCCTGCAAATTTCCTCGACATAGGGGGAGGTGCCGATAGTGAATCAATTACTGCAGCTTTTGGAATAATCCTGGAAGATCCTAGCTTGGAAGGAATACTGGTAAACATCTTCGGGGGGATAATTAGGTGCGATATTGTGGCTAGGAGCATAATCGAGGCATCGGAGGAGACTGGATTGCAAGTTCCTCTCGTAGTGAGATTCTCTGGAACCAACCACGAAGAAGGAAGGAATGTTCTGGAAGAAAGCGATCTCGATGTGATTACAGTTAGCACATTAGGTGACGCAGGAGAGGAGATTGTCAAGGCCATAGGGGGAAAATCGTCATGAGCATCTGGATCAATGAGGAGACAAAAGTTCTGGTCCAGGGAATTACAGGGAGCCAGGGAACTTTCCACGCTTCTAGGATGGTGGAGTATGGGACAGACATTGTAGGGGGCGTAACTCCTGGAAAAGGAGGCCAGACCGTATCACTTCCAGATAGGGAGGCCCCAGTGTTCAACTCTATGTTCGAGGCTGTTTCTTCAACTGAAGCAGATGCCAGTGTAATCTACGTCCCAGCACGCTTCGCTGCTCCAGCCATTATTGAAGCGGCAGATGCATTCTTCGAAATCAATAGGGGCGGCTTGATAATTTGTATCACAGAAGGAATCCCCACTCTGGATATGATGAAGGCAGTGTCACATATAGAAAGCAAACCAGGAGTAAGGCTGATCGGACCGAACTGCCCTGGAATCATCACTCCCGGGGAGAATGGTGGCTGTAAGATTGGCATAATGCCAGGCCATATTCATGCCAAAGGTAGGGTTGGCATTATATCCAAATCAGGAACCCTGACTTATGAGGCCGTAGCTCAGACAATGAGTGTCGGAGAAGGCCAGACTACATGTGTAGGAATTGGGGGAGACCCAATCAATGGCACCGGTTTCATCGAGTGTCTGGAGGCATTCGAGAAAGACCCCGAAACCAAAGCTATAGTGATGATTGGCGAAATAGGGGGGACTGCAGAGGAAGAGGCAGCCGAGTGGTCGAAAAACAACTTTTCCAAGCCGATTGTCGGATTCGTTGCCGGGGCAACTGCCCCTCCAGGAAAGAGAATGGGTCACGCAGGGGCCATAATTTCAGGAGGGAAGGGGACGGCTGAAGAGAAGTTCGCAGCTTTCGAGAGGGCTGGCATATACATCGCCAGAGATCCGTCAAAGATAGGCGAGTCCCTAGTTAGGGCGCTTGTTGATGCGGGGCTCCGAGAGTCTTAGGTGTGAGGGCATCTACCAAGGGCCATTGGATTCTCATGTCTGGCATTTTTGACTCAGAACTAGACTCCATTCTGGAGGGCACGTCTCGCTCGTTCTTCCTTTCCCTAAAGGAGCTGCCAAAGCCAATTAGGGGGCAAGTAAGCTTACTCTACATGCTTGCTAGAACATCTGACACCATAGCAGACTCCAAAGATGGAACCTTTGAGGAGCGCCTAATTGCCTTGGAATCATTCAATGAGTATTCTAAAGGAAACACCGACAAAGCACCAAACTTCCATTCTCTCGCCTTACAACAAACAAACGAATCGGAGGGATTGCTTCTTGATAAGGTCGAAGAAGTGACTTCTATGATTGGGCAATTCTCTGAATCGGATCAAGAAGCAATTAGACGTTGCCTAGGAATAATAATCGGCGGACAAAGGCTAGATCTCGAAAGATTCTCCGTTTCCGGAGAACGAATCATCTCTATAGAAAACGAAGAGGAGTTGGACGATTACGCATACCGCGTAGCAGGAAGTGTAGGGGAGTTCTGGACAAGGATGTCACTAGATCACCTATTCCAAATCAACTCGGAGTTAGAAAAAGAACTCTTCGAGTATGGTGTCAGATTCGGAAAAGCCCTACAAATGATCAATATTCTCAGAGACATTCCATCAGACCTATCTCTTGGAAGGTGCTACATCCCTAGAGAATCATTGTATGAGTTTGAATTAGCCCCAGAAGACCTTCTAAAACCAGAAAAGATGAGTCAATTTAGACCACTGTATGATAGATATCTCGATCTTACCGACTCTCACTTCAGAGCTGCAGTAAGATACATAGAAATGATCCCCCATTCCCAGTTTAGACTTCGAGGCGCTTGCATGCTTCCAGTAATCATAGGAAAGAGAACAGCAGCCAAGCTAAGAGGGGAAAATGTTCTAGATTCTAGAAATAGAATAAAGATCGATAGAACCGAGATTAAGTCAGTTGTAAATAGGTTAGTTTTAGCCGTGCCATTCAAGAGTTCGAGTAAGAAAATCCTATCCGATCCTAAACAGTATCCGAGGACCGACTGATCCAATATTTTTCGAAGCGCCAAACAATCCGTCTCGGGAGACATTCAAGTGACACCCATTGTCGCCCGGTAAGGGAGCGCTATGGACCGCCAGGAGAATTCCAATGCAGAAATCATTCTGGGTGAAACTCTCGAGGATCTGAATTACATAGAGCCCGTGGAAGAGATTGAAGAGCCCATAGATCTCATCAGAGCTGCAGTTGACGTAACCAAGGAAGCTGCTCGAGCAATTAGCATCACTGCCCTTGAGGCTGTAAGGGAAGGTGCACTTTTCATGGGTGTTATCGGATCAAGAGGAGAACTTGTAGATCCTTTCAAGCATATAGATGCAGCAATATGGACCGAACCCGAAATCCCTCAGCATATGGTCTCAACTTCTTATGAGTTCTGCGAAGAGCTAACAAGAAGAGAGGCAGGCAACTTCTATCATTCTTTCAAATATCTTCCAGAGGCAAAAAGAAAGTCAATAATGGCATACTATGCATTCTGCAGGAGAGCTGACGATATTGCTGATGGGGATTTTGTAGATGTCTTCCCAGGGGGATCTTCAGATGACCCCGAGTCCATATCTTATAGAACGAACATAGAGAGGTTGAGCCCAGGAGGACCAGTCCTAGACCGTTCTTCTTACAACGACAAGATGTCACAGTTGTTCTACTATCGCAAAAAGCTCTCTACTGCCTATGGGGAAGTCACTTCTACTGATCCTATTTTCATTGCATTGAAAGACACAGTAATGAGGCATGGAATTCAAAGACAACTGCTTGATGACATGATTAGCGGAATGGAGAACGACTTCCACAAGAACAGGTACCAGACATTCGAAGAATTATACTCATATTGCTATAGGGTGGCTTCGACCGTCGGTCTGGTTTGTATTGAGATCTACGGATATGACGACCCCATAGCTAAGGAATATGCCGAATCTTGGGGAGTCTTTATGCAATTGATCAATATCATAAGAGACGTTTCTGAAGATGCAGATAGGGATAGGATTTACCTCCCCATGGATGATCTGGCAAGATGGGGAATTAGCGAGGCAGATATCAAGAGCGGCAAGGAACTTGTAAACCATCCTGGTTGGGCCCCATTCGTAGAGGAATATCTAGAGAGGGCCGATGGATACAGGAAACGAGCATTCAAGCTACTTTCCCATCTTGACAAATCCGCAAGGTACTCTCCAGCAGCCATGGCTTCATTCTACCAATCCATAATGGCTAAGATAGTAAAGAAGAAAGGCGATGTTTTCAGTGAGAGAATTCAGCTAACCAAGACGGAGAAGATCATCCTAGCTGCCTATGTATACGTGAGGTACAGGTTCTTCGGATTCTGATGGAAAGCATCCGCTTTTGCATTATTTATGAATAAGAAAAATGTAAGGGGGAGGTAGTTTGAGGGTTGCAGTACTTATTGAGGAACGTTGCAAGCCAAACAGTAACGCATTCGCTTACTTGAAGAAATACTCAGCTATGTGCGAAAGGGAGTGCATCCAAGTAGAAGGAAACAAGTGCAGGATTCTTGAGACTGCTTGTCCTGTCTGCTTCACTAGGGCAAAACACTGCCCCGATGAGGCAATCAAGATAATCAACCTTCCAGAAGAGCTGGATACAGACCTAACTCACTCTTATGGTGAGAACTCGTTCAGGTTATTCCGCTTACCTTCCCCACGCCAAGACCAGATTGTCGGCATTCTTGGGCCCAATGGAATAGGTAAATCTACGGCAATAAACCTACTCTCTGGGGCATTCAGGCCAAATTTGGGAGACTGGAAAAACCCCTCACCAGAATGGGAGGAAGTCATCAAGTCATTCCCCCGAGGGGAGCTCAGGGATTACTTAGGACTAGTTTCAGAGGGTGAGGTCAGCATTGCAGTAAAGCCCCAATATATCGATAAATTACCGAGAATTTTCGATGGGAAAGTAAGTGCCCTCCTTAGAAGGGTAGATGATAGAGAAGAGCTAGAAAGACTCTCCGAATTAATGGGCGTTGATCACATCCAAGATAGGAGTCTAGGGGACCTATCCGGAGGTGAGCTTCAGAGGGTGGCAATTTGCGCTACCCTCCTCAAGGAAGCCGACGTCTATTTCTTCGACGAGCCGTCTTCATACCTAGATATTTATGAGAGAATGAGAATGGTTAGAGTAATCAGAGAATTAGCAGAGATTGGTAAGAGGATTCTGGTCGTTGAGCATGACTTGGCGATTCTCGATGTGCTCTGCGATTCGACTCATATCATCTATGGCGAGAGGTCTGCCTATGGAATATTCACCCCCCCCAGATCAACAAGGACTGCGATTAATGCTTACTTGGAAGGATTTCTGCCAGAAGAGAACATCAGAATCCGGGAAAAACCAATCCAGTTTCTAAGGGGGAGAAATAGGGGAGAAGAGGCAGGAGACCCAATTCTGAAATGGGGGGACATAGGAAAGAATCTGGGAGGATTTGATCTAAGGACTGGGGAGGGCCAGGTTAAGTCAGCCGAAGTAGTAGGTGTAGTCGGGCCAAACGCAACAGGAAAAACAACCTTTGTCAGAATTATTGCCGGAGAGATTGACCCCGACGAGGGATGGTGCACAATGGACGCCAAGGTATCTTACAAACCTCAGCATGTTAGATCAGATTTCTCCGGGACGGTTCAGGACTGGCTAGACTCCGAGATTGGAAACAAGTGGAGGTCAGGAGAGTTCCATACTCAAGTCACGAGGACGCTTCAGGTGGACAAAATGCTAGAGTTGGATGCAAGGCAACTCTCAGGGGGGGAGCTCCAAGCAGTTTGCATAGCAATCTGCCTCGGAAAAGAAGCCGATCTGTATCTCTTCGACGAACCAAGCGCTCACCTTGATGCCAATGCTAGGATGGAAGCCGCCAAGGCAATAAGGAGGACGATGGAAAGCAATGAAAAAGCAGCAATGGTCATCGATCACGACACATATTTCTTGGATATCGTCAGTGACTCAATTCTGGTTTTCCAGGGAGAGGGTGGAAGGAAAGGAAAAGCCGTTGGGCCATTATCCCTGAGGAAAGGGATGAACCTATTCCTTTCAGATGCAGAAGTTTCATTCAGAAGGGATGTGGAGTCTCATCGGCCAAGAATTAACAAGCCTAATAGCAGAAAGGACAGGGAACAGAAGTCTTCAGGAGAATACTTCTACTCGGAATAAATTAAACCATTGGATTATTGAGGGACTGTTACGGCCCATGCCCGTGGGAGAAGATTCCAAGGGCGAACCCTCTGAAGATTCAGAGGAAGAAGAATTAGACCTAGAAAGTAAGATTGTTGAGTTGCAGAAGGAACTCCAGTATGCAAAGGCAGAGACAGTAAACGTCGGCCAGAGAGCAGCTAGGGACAGAACCGAGGCTCTCAAGTATGGAGGTGCTCCTCTGGCAAGGAGGCTAATTCCTGTAGTGGACATTCTAGGTAGGGCCATAGAATCTGCAGAAAGCGGAGAGAGCTCAGAATCCGTAATAGAAGGGGTCAAGCTCACTCTAGATGGCCTGAAGTCTTCTTTGGAGTCCGAAGGAATCACCCAGATCGAGGCCCTGGGAAAAAATTTCGATCCTACATGCATGGAAGCGATAGCAACAATACCATGCCCAGAGGGAAAAGAACCAGGAACTGTGATTGAGGTAGTGGAGAGCGGATACAGGATGCATGAACGAATCCTAAGAGCCTCAAGAGTGATAGTTTCCGAAGGTGACTCATGACAAAATTGAACCCGAGATTGTTCACCATTCTCATCATCGCTTCCTATTTACTCTCCGTAATTTCAATCCAGATCGCTGCTCCTGACCGAATTATCGATCCTGGCGACTTTCCAGAGAAATGCCCCGAAGACTCTCTGAACTGTTCGATGATATCGCCAAATTCTCACCGGAGCGGCGGTCTGGTAGAACTTCGATTCAATTCAGATCTAGAGACGGTGATGCAAGAGGCCAGGGAATGGATAGAGTCTCAGCCTAGGACTGAATTAATAGGCGAATGGACAAACCAGACTCACTCGGTTTTCAAATCTCTAATGTTTAGATTTCCAGATGATTTCTTGGTTTCTGGCTTCTGTGAAGGTGGTCAGTCTGTGATTTACGTATTCTCCCAGTCAAGGTTAGGAATTTCGGACATCGGGGTTAACAAGGACAGAGTAACTAGTTTCGCTATCCATATGGAGGGAGTCGAAATGCCTACATCGGAATGCCTATAGGATTCAAATGAAATCATGCCTATAACTATCGATTCGGATATCAGAAAGGCAAAGACTCTCCCTTCCTCTTACTATACCAACCCAGAAATTTTCTCAGAGCTGAGGAAGAGATTCGCAAATCATCTACATTTTGCCGGCCATCAGAGTCAGTTGGATGACCAAACAGCGATCCCCATTCAACACATGGGGGAATTGATCGGAGAACCAATGATAATGACCAGAAGCGACAGGATTCGTTGCATTTCCAATGTTTGCACTCATAGGGGAATGTTGGTCTGTAGCACAGAATGCTCAGCTAAATCTCTGAAATGCCCATATCACGGAAGGACATTCGGGCTGGATGGAACCTTCAGGTCTATGCCGAGGTTCGATAACGTCTCAGACTTTCCAAGCCCGGAAGATAATCTCAAGGAATTTGTAACAGAATCTTGGAAAGGACTAATTTTTTCCGGAGTCGGAAACTCATCTTCCGAGGGAAATTTCCAAGAGCTGAGGAAGAGGCTAGAATGGATTCCCATAGAGTCTTTCAAAAACGACCCTTCTAGGAATAGGAGTTACGAAATAGATGCAAACTGGCTACTTTACGTAGATAACTACCTTGAGGGATTTCACATACCCTACGTTCACAGTGACCTCAACAATGCTCTCGACTATGACAGCTACAGAACGGAGCTGTTCGAGGGAGGCACACTACAAATTGGAATTGCTAGCGAAGGGGAGCCATCATTCGACCTTCCCGAGTCTTCCCCAGATTTCGGGCTCAGAGTCGCTGCATACTACTACTGGCTTTTCCCGGGAACAATGTTGAACTTCTATCCGTGGGGCCTCTCTGTAAACTTGGTAATACCACTTTCAGTTAATAGAACCAAGATAATTTACCATGGTTATGTTGGGGATCCTCTGATGCTAGGGCGTGGTGCAGGGGGAAATCTAGACAAGGTCGAGCTCGAGGACCAAGAAATTGTAGAAGCGACACAAAGCGGTGTAGAATCAGGATCATATGACAGGGGAAGGTATTCTCCAACCATGGAAACCGGAATTCACCACTTCCATAGGATTCTGACGAGAACTGATGATTAGGACATTTATCTTAACCTTCAATTTCGAGTGATATCAACTAAATATCATAGACGTTCCAGACTGCTCTTGTGAACACAGTGAATAGAACAAGCGCAGCAATAGTTTTCCTTCTATTGGCAATTAGTTCGATATCCCCCGTAGTTTTCTCTCAGGATGAACAAACTGGGAATCAAACATTCCAGTTTCACACGATTGCCTCTCTAGGAGATAGCACTCTTGGCTCCGATCCTACTGGCTATAGGGGGCCATTTGCCTCAATTCATGCTGCCAATCTAATGGAAGTGGATTATTATGAGGGAGCAGTAGGGGGAGATAGGTCTTGGACGCTCATCAATGCTGGTAGGCACACATCTATCGCAGAAAATTACAGTGCAGGCACACTCGTGACCATGATGGTCGGTGCTTGGGATTTCATAGATTCCGACATAAAGATCGTAGATGGGGACTACTCATTTATTGAGGACCTGGAAGAGAACATCACGATCATTATAGATACCTTGATTGCATCAGATATTGACGTCTTGGTTTGGAATCTGCCAAATATGTCGTTTCTCCCGTTCCTTACTCAGATCTTTCCTACAGAGGTCCATCCTCATTTCACAGAAGCAAGCCTTCTCTGGGCTAATAGATTGGATGAGATAGCAGATAGTTATGGGGAAAGCGTTCAAGTTTTCGACTTGATGACTGCTTCAGATGATCTCCTCCAGAATAAGTCTGCTAGAGAACTAGGATCTCATGAGGTCATTTCTCCTCCCGAGATGTGCGAGAAGAACTGCATCATGGTCGACTCTTTACATCCTACATCTGTAGGACAAGGCCTTCTGGCGAATTACATGATGAGGGCCATAAATGAGAAGTTTCCATCGCCAAATGGGGATTATCCATTGCTTTCTGAAGAGGAATTGATTGCTCTTGCCGATTTCTCACTTTCAGAGCAACCCAATGAAGAAATTATGATTGAGGGAGACGTTACGAAGGCTTGTTTCGATTGGTCAGAATCTAGCTATAGACAAATGTATCTTTCTATTTCCAATAATGGAGAAGACATCCCGGTCCCAAGTTACATTGGTTTCAACACAGAATTATGTAGGCAGTCAACTCATGTGATGTACTCGGGAGAGAGTTCGGTCAACATCATCTCAAATATAGAAAACAATCTCACCCTAAATCATTTCTTTGAGATATGGGGGAAGAACTTCTCCTCTCAACAGATCATGGATCTTGCTGTCTCCGATGGCGGTTATCTGGCATTGTACCTGGATGGGGTCGAATACGATGGAGATTGGTCATCAATCCCCATACAAGGCGTTATTTCCGTTGAGATCAAACTAACAAACCCTATTGAAGACCTTGAAGGCGATGAGGAAACAAGTAGAACGCCCGGATTCTCTGTAATCTTGTCTGTATTGTCCCTATTATTGGCATCATCTAGAACTTCAAGGTGGTTGTCAAATGAGGATTAGAATTCAAGGAAAGAACTCCAAGACGGCCTTCTTCCTGTCTCTATTATTCTTCCTGCAACTTCTATCAGGATGCTCAGGAGAAGTAGGGGATGATGATGCAGGGATAATTGGATGTGTGGAACAAGGAGCATTAAATTTCAATCCAGATGCGACAATTGCAGACGAATCTTCGTGCGAATACGAAGAAGTAGAGGTGGAAGATTCACGAATCGTCTCTGTCCCATATAGTCCAAATTGCGATGACACTAACACTGATCACTGCATGCTTCCATTTCCTTCTGGATCTTTCTTGAAAGAAGACTCATCCAACTCAGAAACTGGGTACTCACTTTCAATTGAAGGTGATGCTATTCCTGACACAAATTCTGCAGTTAGCGAAAATATGCTGGTTCTCGACAGGCTAGATGGTTTCAGTCCGTCTACACAAATTTTCACTTCTTTTGGAAACCAAGTCCCAGATATATCGGATTTGGCAAATCAGTTTGATATCTCCAAGTCTACGGACCCTGGCCACGGATCATCTCTGCTAAATCTAGACACCGGTGAATTAATTCACCACTGGGTGGAATTGGACGCAAGAGCCCAAGAGGGGGAGCCGACTTTGGTTTTCCTCAGAACATTGCAGGGACTAGAACATGGAACTTCATACGCGGTAGCATTTTCAGGACTTAGTGAAAACGGCTCGCCAATTCTTCCATCAGACGGTTTTAGGGCTCTAAGAGACAATATCTCTACGGATAATCAAGGTATAGAATTCCAGAGGAAGAACTACGAGGACATGTTCGACTCATTTGAGGAAGTGGGGGTTCAGAGGTCTGAAATCCAATCTGCATGGTGGTTCCACACCGCTTCCACAGATTCAATACTTAGGGATCTACTAATTATGCAAAGTGACGCCGAGGAGAGGATAGGCTCCCAGGGAATCGCATGTAACATTACGGAAGTTATCGAGGGCTATGGGGAAGATGGCAAAGCCCTCAGGCTAATTGCTGGCACAATCACTACTCCACACTATATGGTGGAAAAGAAGGCCAGATCTCCATTGATGAGGGACAGTGTAGGGGACCCACAATTCGTTGCCGAAAGAGAAATTGACTTCTCCATGATGATTCCCCAATCTTTGGCAGACAATAACTCATCTGGGCCATTGACAGTTCTTGGACACGGCCTTTTCGGAAATGGCAGAGATTATGTTAGCAATAGTATGGGGAGGTATTACGGAGATACCTATGGAACAACCTTGCTAGCTACCGATTTCAAGGGTTGGAGCTCAGATGGAGATTTGGATGCCATGACCTTTGCCCTATTGGATCTAAAGGAATTCCAGTATCAGCAAGAAAGGCAAATGCAGGCGGTAATTAACCACCTCACAATGATTCGAACCATTACCGGAGCATGCTCAGAAAATGAGAATTTTTTTCACAATGGGACTAACCTAATTGATATGGAAACTGTGAATTACTGGGGAATTTCTCTTGGTGGATTGAGAGGGCCTTCGTTGCTTGCCATGGCACCTGAATTGGATTGGGGCGTTTTGTGGGTGGGGGGGACTTCGTTCACTCACCAGGTTGAGAGATCCACTCACTATGGGTCAGAAGAGTATCCAATGGAGTTTTTCTCCCTGCTATCAAGCGAAGCATCTCTCCCGTCAAGATTGGATAGAGCGATTGCCATCGCATTGTTGCAGTCAATTTGGGACTCTACAGATGGCGAGACCTTTCTCCCGTTCAGGGAAACAGGGTGGAAAGATTCTCTGAAGCCATTCGACGTATTCTATCTCAGCTCAATGATGGACGCCCAGGTCACAACTTTATCCGCCGATAGGGCTGTCAGGACAGGAAATGTTCCAGTAATCAACGGCTCAGCCCACCACCCATTTGCTGTAAATGTCGTCGAAGGGCCGGTAAATGGCTCCGCAGCTGCTTACTTCGATGGTACCTTCCCACCATTGCCCACTGGAAATACCAATGGTCCGGGCTGGCATCATTCACTGGCCCACAATCTTGTTTTCGAGGTCGAAGAGGCCCAACTTATGGCTTACCATTACCTGCTTACTGGTGTCCTACACGACTATTGTAACGACTCGTGCACTTTCGAAGGAGACTGGTAGGCTATCTTTCCACCTTGTCCCCCGAAGTCCAGTCATAGATTCCTTTCCCGGTTTTCTTCCCCAGATCGCCCGACGCTACAAGGCTCTCTAACATTTGGTGGGGCCTGTATGATTCGTCTTGGAAAGCATCTGCTAAGCTATTCAGGATATCCCTCCTGACATCTAGTCCCACTAGGTCCGAGAGCTCGAGTGGCCCCATGGGATGTCGGTATCCCAACCTCATTGCTGTGTCAATGTCGCTAGCGGATGCAACCCCCTCTGCTAGCATCCTAATTGCCTCGTTTCCTAGAACAACCCCTAACCTACTGGTGGCAAAACCCGGGAAATCATTCACAACTATGGCAGTTTTTCCCAATGACTCCCCTGCCTTCTTTGCCAAGGAAACAGCTTCCTCGGATACATTCTCGTGACGTATAATTTCCAACAAAGGCATCAGTGGAACAGGATTGAAGAAATGCATCCCAATCACCCTCTCAGGCGTTTCCGTCACAGAGGCAATTTCCGATATCGATAGTCCTGAGGTATTTGTTGCGAGAAGCGCCCCTTCAGGAGCAAAAACTTCAATCTCCCTAAAAACTGATTTCTTCAGCTCAATCTTCTCCGGAACAGCCTCAATGATCAGATCCATTCCCCTAGAAGCAATAGAAATTTCAGAAGTAAGACTAATATTTTCTGACCAAGACTCCACGTTTTCAATCGTCGTTTTTCCCCTCTCAACTCCCTTCTTCCAGAAGTCCCTTATAGATTCGTCACCCTTCTTAAGAGACTCTTGAAAGGCATCGTACATTGTCACCTTCCACCCTACTTCGGCACATATCTGGGCTATCCCAGAGCCCATGGCCCCGGCACCAATTACTCCCACTCTGCTAATTTCCACGAGATCCCGAGGGCGCTTCAGGAAATAAGACGTGCTAACCTTCTCGGCCATATGCAGCCAGAGCAGACTGGAACAGCCTCTGCCTCGGGACGTCGTGCTCAAGGAAGCATGTGAATGGCGCAACGTCCTTCAGCAGCTCAATCGATGTGATGTATGCACCATATACGAATGGGTCGGCATAGTCCATGGAAGGTAAAGAGATTCCAAGCCTAGCAAGTCCATCCACAGTATCTTGGTCCCAAATTGAGTATGTATGGTGTGTGAAGTGCAGGTAAGAAGAGAGCCTACGAATGTCGGATCTAGGTCTTTCAGTCAGGCTCTCAATCAACAGAGTGTCCGGGTACTTTATCGCATAAAGAGAGAGAAGGACCTCTCTCTGTGTCTCTTCTCTCCACTCTCTTTTCTCGACACCCATCCATTGGTCAATATTGTCTAGCATTTCTGGGGTATATGGCCTGTGAACTTTGTATAGGAGCTCCTCATATCCATCAGCGTCCTGCTCTTCTGAATGATGATGATTCTCGAATAATTCAGTTAGTCTCTCGAAGAAAGGATTGCACCTTTTCTTGTCGAATGAGGATAGAGCTACGTGCTGCATCCAATCACCTAATCTAATTCCCCTTCCATTCCCGATACTGAATCCAGTCTTCTTTCATGTATTCATTGATGAGCCGATCCTCATCTTCTTCAGTAGGTAGAACTGAGGATAGATAGTCCTCCCACTCCTCATCGTTTCCTTCGAAAGGCTCTCCCTCGACAGTGTAATTCTTTCCAGCATATTTCCCAATGCTTCTCCTAAACCTGTCCGATGGGATGAATAGCTCTGGCTCTCCCTCTTTCCTAGCCTTGCTAATTCTTCTCATTTCTTCCCTAAGCTCTTGGAAGTATAGCTCCCTACTTGCTTCATTTAGCTGGTCCCTGTCAGCCGATTCTGAGGATTCTCTCTCATCGTACCTCCCCTTTATGCCGTAAACGTATGCCCATTGGGCGCTCGTCGACTCATCCGTACCGAACAAGTCTAGGCCCGTGCTAACCCACTTGTTGACATACTTCTGAATCAAAGAGCATGGAATCACTCCCTGTTTCACTACCCTTCGAAGACCATTCGCACCAGTCCCTAAGTGGAATGACTCCTCTTTGAGCATTGGCCCCATGCTTGCTGCAAGAGGCTTGAAAGATGAAGTGCTCAACATCTTCAGCTGATATTTGCCATCCCTGTCTATGAAGTGGGTGAACATGAAGAAGTCCAACCAGTGGTCTATAGGCTCGTTGAAAGAGCCGAGAATTCTAGTCCCTTCCTGAGCATTTCTCTCTAGTAACTTGGCAGCCTCCCTCACTCCCTGTTCCCCGAAGAAAGTGCATAGCAAGTATGCCATCTGCCAACCATGACGCTGCTCTTCACACATTATCCTTAGAGCAGATTTTTTGTCGTACTCTGTTGGAGCAGTATCCAGCAGATGATTCTGCTGCTCGACACTGGCGAATTCAGTGTCCCCCTGGACACTAACCATTGTGATAATTGCATCAGTAATGTTCTGCTGTGGAATCTGCATCCTTCTTTCCCATTTGGGCATACCTTCGAAGTCTCCGAACTCTATCTCTCCTCCTGCGGTGTCCCAGTCGAATTTTATGTCGAACCTATAATCTCCCAACCAAGATGGATCGAACCCGATCCTGGTCTGCCAATCATTGAACTCATCAATCCATGCCTCAAAGTTCGTCGGATAATTCTCTACGACTTCTGTCTCTGCCATCATCTGCCCCATGCTTTACGGGTATTTCAGAGATTGCTTCTAGCGGGTACATTGCAATTGCTACTACTTCCCCTCAAACCTAGGGGTCTTTGTCTCGACGTATGCCTTAATCCCTTCCTTGGCATCATCGGACTGGAACAGATCTGACTGAAGCTCTCTCTCGAGAGCCAGATGGTACTCTAGAGGGATCTCAAGCCCGCTTTGTACACTCCTCTTGATGTTCCCAATAGCCTTTGCTGCAGCAAATGGGAGCGTAAAACGACCTGCGTAATCGAGTACATCTTGGCGGAATTCATCCAGGCTCAGAGAGTCGTATACATCGTGAACCAGGTCCATATCCTTGGACTCTTCGAAGGAGAATTTTCTACCAGTGACCATAATCTCCATGGCCTTGGCCTTACCAACTAGGCGAGATAATCTAGCAGTGCCACCGGTCCCTGCAAGCACTCCAAGGGCCACTTCTGGAAGCCCAACTTGGAAATTCCCCTTACGAGCAATCCTGATGTCAGCAGCCATTGCAATCTCAAGGCCCCCTCCCACCGTGTGTCCATTTAACGCCGCAATTACCAGTTTTGGAGTCTGCTCGAGCCTTGAAAGAGTCTCATTCGCATGTAGGCAGAAGAAGTACTTGTACCTAGGACTTAATTTGTTAAGATACTTGATGCTAGCTCCAGCAGAGAAGAACTTCTCACCGTGCCCAGTAATCATGATCACTGATATGTCGTCATTGAATCTTGCATTCAGTATCGCATCGTCGATATCGTGCCACATCTCCCTTGTGTAGGTATTTACTGGAGTTTTGTCCCCTTCAAGCGGCTCTCCAGCCGAATCTGATATCAGCTCAATAATTGCTATGCCGTTGTCGGTTTCTCCGTAGTTTACAAGCCGATTTTTCATCGACTTCATTTCTGGCCACGAGGTCATGTATTCTCGGCTGTGTTAAGCCATATCAATCAAACGGAAGCAAACTCATACTATGCATCCGAATCTGCAAAAGATAGATTGCCTCCTTCCCTCTGTTTAGATTTCCACTGTTCGCCAATCTCGTTTGCTCTTGGGCTTTGTTCCCATAGGTCTCTCTTTAGTGATCCCCTAAATGGCATTCTGTGAACTATTCTGCCATCAGGTAGCTCCTTCTTTCTTAGCATCCCAATTCTAACTAGTGGCCACAATGATCTTCTGAGAATTCCAGGCTTGTAGAGCCATTGCATAAATTTCAACCCGTCACCCTTCCTCTTCTGATCTCTCATCCATTGATTTGCCACCATCTTGAACCCCCTATTACCCACTCTATTCATCAGAAATCTGTTTATTGCACTGGCCTTAACCAGAGGTACAAGGCGCCTCCTAACTTCTTTCTCGTATTCGCATTCACCAAGTATAGCCTTCGCAGCAAGAACTCCACTCGTTATTGCATACCTCATTCCAAAGCCCCACATAAAGTCCTGAAGCCCCCCTGCTTCTCCAACGTAGTATCTTCCATCGTGAACATACTTTGACGGAAGGCCGAAGTCACCTTTCCCACCTACTCTCTTTATTGGCTTCCTATCTAGTTCGTAGTTCTCCTCGTACCAAGCAATAGTTTCATTGAGATAACGCCCACTTTTCCTCTGCTTCCTCCATAGGCAGGTGCATATCAAGCCAACTCCATCAATAATGATCATGTACGAATATGCCCCTGGGGCTAACTTATCGTTCAATTGAAATGCTACCAGATTCTTATGGCTAGTCTCGAAAATTTCTCCGAAAGCTACAGCACTTGACTCCCTTGGTCCAGCTGCAACTATTCGACAATCCTCTGTAGGTTTCTTTACTTTATAGTGGATATTTACTCCAGATTCCAGAGCCATCCTCTTGAATCCCTGGTCTATGGTATGTGCCTCCGTACCCCTCTCAACAACTCTGAATGCAACTCCTTCAGTTTTTGGATGCGAAATTTCATCATCGGGATGTATCAGATCAATAATTCCGAACGAATCTGATTTGAACTCGTCTACGTCAAAACCCCATTCTCTAAGCTCTTCGAAGAAGTCCAAATCGCTAGTCCAGTTTTCTATGCCCTGGAAGTCCCCATCAAATCTAGCTCCGCTGTCTTCACGAATCTCGTGGACGTGCACTTCTTTCCCAGATCTAGCTAAGATAGTGGCCGCGGCTAGCCCAGATAGTCCAGCACCCAAGATGTGAATCACTTCTGTCATGAAAATCGGAGGGCGTTTTCCGCTTGAACGGTTGGGTCATCCGCTGCTTTGAAGCTTGGAATATGGGTGGAGGCACGTGAGCGTCCACATTCGTGTCGATAGCAATTCGGTTCATCCTGGAGAACTCCGCAGATTAATCGATACTGAAGGCTGTGGAAGCGTAGTAAGCTTCGTAGGAAAAACTAGGGGATTTGAGGATGGAAAATTAGTTGAAACACTGATCTTTGACTCCTGGGAAGAAGAACTTCCCATCGTTCTAGAGAGAATTGCAGAAGAAGCAATCTCTTCCTTCGGGGTATTATCAATCGTCATCTCCCATAGGACGGGTTCTGTAGGTCCAGGGGAGAATATAGTTTGCATTCATGTCGGATCTGCCCACAGAGAGGAAGGATTCTCGGCGTGTTCGTGGTTGATTTCTGAATTGAAGAAACAGGCCCCACTGTGGAAGAAAGAAGTTAGAGAAGATGGAGAGTTTTGGAAGTCAGGACTTGGCTAACCAAACTCACCCCAGTTCGGAAGAGATTTCTTTCACTGCCTTGGGCACGTTTGATGCGATTCCCTCAATCATCATCCAACCATGTCCCTTTACGCCGTCACCGACCATTCTAATTCCCTCTACTCCTATATCCGAAGGTAACTCAGAACCCATAGGGGCCCTGTTACAGGGCCAATTCCTATGATAGGAATGGACACACAACTCCTCAGCGTGATCCGACAGCCATGGAACAGCTTCGTAGATCTCATCTCTTCCTTTTGTTATCTCTGACTTCACAGTAGCATCGGGTACATATTGATGGGTAATCATCATGTGCCTTCCTTCTGGAGCTAGAGCAGGCTCACTGAATGTTGGGATTACATAACCTCCGAGACGCCCCTCACCCGGAATCATTGTCACTGCGCTGTCCTTCTGCGGTATATTCTCATCTAGGCCGAAAACGAAACCTATTCCCCCCACTGCCTGTGTCCCTCCGACTTTTTGCTTAATTTCTTCAGAGATTTCAAAGTCTTCTGAAAGCGAATTTAGGAGATTAGGATGGCCCCCATTGTGAATTATCGCATCCGCACCAATCCAAGCCGCCCCCTCCCTGCCTCTCCTTCGAATTCCAACACAGAATCGACTCTCCTTCGTGGCCTCCTCTTCGCTACCTGGAAGTATTTCAGTAATTTCGTGAGATAACTTAACCCTAACTCCATTGTTCCTAAGGTCATCCCTTAATCCATCAATTACCCCCTTGCACCCTCCTTTTGGGATATGTGGCCTATCGCTCCAGAATGAGTTTTGCAGCATTCTAGCAACTGTTGATGCTGGCATCTGATCGAATCGTAAGCTAATTGCGAAATTTGAAAACGCCTCTAGGAAGTCAATAAAATCTTCAGTAAACATCTTGTTTAGCCAGGTCCTTCCATCTGTATTTTCGCCTCTCCAAGGACGCTTAGCCCTCGATGTAAGAAGCCTAGGCATGTTCAGTGTATTGCTGACGGGGAACCAAGGAAGGATTCCGAATACAGATTTGCATGAATAGTGCTTCCTATCCCTCCACATTCCCGCGAACTTTGTTGTTGGAAGGAAATCCACCCCTCGTTTTCCCAGATCAAGTCCACCCCGAGATCTTTCGCCAAGAATGAGTTTGGAAAAGGGTCCCCTTTTTCCATGGGGGATGGTGTGAACCGCTCCAGTAGGGATCTGAAAACCATCGTGGTCGTGTTGAGTAAACCGACCTCCAGCAAATGACATCCTCTCGAAAACAGTGACCTCTGTGTTTTCTCTCCTAGAAAGTAAGGCCGCCGAAGTTAATCCCCCTAATCCAGCCCCAACTACGATGACATTGGATTTCTTCACTCACACACCTCAGGAATACACCAATGCACCCGTGGGGCACCAAAGTAGGCACCTAAGACAGTCTGTACAGTTTTCTTCAATCACTTCACATAGCCCTTCGACTAGAAGGGCCTCATCTTCGCAAGCCATGAGGCAATAGGAGCAACCCACACATAGTTCATTCAGAACGTTGAGTTTTGACCCTTCAACTACGGGTCTATCATGAGTCAAACCAGAAATTAGAGGGGGAACAGTCCCCGGGGTGGCCTTGTCTCCAAAACCCTTCGCCATGCCGACCCATCTCAGTATGAGTATTTCATCTCAGTGTTCAAACTATACCTGAATCGTTATCACTAAATCTTGTGTCAGTTAAATCATGAGAGACTCTTGGGAAGCAATCGTGGATGTAGGATCAAAACCAGTCGTGGAAAGAGAAGCTACCGCATCGGGACTGATAATTCTCTCCAAAGATTCGTTAGAAGCCATTGAAAATGGACAGATTTCGAAGGGAGATGTTAGGGAGGCATCAACGGTCGCAGCAATTCAAGCAGTAAAGGAGACTCCTAGGACAATCCCTCACTGCCACCCAATCCCAATTGAGGGATGCAAGGTCTCATGGAATGTAGAAGACGAAGGATTACGTTGCACAGTTTCAGTGAAGGCCCACTGGTCAACTGGGGTGGAGATGGAAGCACTTTGTGGCGTAAACGCTGGATTGCTTTGTGCATGGGACATGGTTAAGGCAATTGAGAAGGATGAAAAAGGACAGTACCCCAAAGTGGCAATCAGTGAGATTCGAGTGATAAGTAAGAGGAAGTCAGACCCACAGGATTGAATTCCAAGACCCCTTCACAGGGACATGAAAACATCCGAACTAATTCCAGAATTCCTTAGAGCCACAGAGGCTGCTGCAGTTGCAGCATCGAAGTGGAAGGGCCTAGGCGATGGTAAGGCGGCTGATGGCGCAGCCGTCGAAGCAATGCGAGCTATATTCGACTCGATCCCATTTGATGGTAGGGTTGCTATCGGGGAAGGGGAGAGGGATGACGCTCCCATGCTCTGGATCGGTGAGCCGCTGGGTTCCAAGCAAGGAGATCCTTCATCACCTAGCATCGACATAGCTGTCGATCCACTAGAATGTACAAACCACGTAGCAAAGGACCTCCCAAATGCCATGGCCGTTTTAGCAGCTGGCCCCAGGGGCTCCCTTCTTCATGCCCCAGATTGCTATATGGACAAAATTGCTGGACCAGCCGAGATTTCTGGCGAGGTTAGTCTCGAAGCAGATGTCGCTTACAACATTGAAGCCGCTTCTAATGCATTGGGAAAGAGGGCCGATGAAATGAAGGTCGTCGTTATGGATCGCCCAAGGCACGAGAAACTTGTTTCAGACCTCAAGGAAAATGGGGTAACTCCATTACTGATAGGGGACGGAGATATTGCTGCAGCACTAAATGCAGCAGATCCAGAATCAGATATTGACATGCTGATGGGTGTAGGGGCCGCCCCAGAGGGAGTAATTACAGCAACGGCACTGAGGGGATTGGATGCTCCATTTGAAGGTAGACTAGTGTTCAAGAACGAAGGGCATAGGGAGAGAGCACATAGGATGATCGGCGGTGATATTGAGAGGCTGTGGGGTCGCGACGACCTATGTAGCTCCGACAACTCGGTATTCATTGGTACTGGCGTATGCGATGGAAGGACAAAGGGAGTAAAGGAGACCACTGAAGGAGCCTTCAGAGTAGAATCAGAGATTATCGATGTCCAGTCAAAAAGTAGAAAGATAGTCAACTCAACTCTAGAATGATGGCTATATTGGTAGTTTTTTTCAATAATCAGATTACGATGGATTCTTTTCCCGGGACTCATTCCGCGCAATATAGGCGATTACATGGACAAGGAATTATTGGAGAAAACAGCGAATGAATTAGTCTCCCCTGGAAGGGGAATCCTAGCGGCAGATGAGAGCAATGGGACCATGTCAAAAAGACTCGAAGCTGTAGGAATTGATCCTTCAGAAGAAGAGAGAAGGAAATACAGGTCAAACCTGTTTTCTACACAGGGTTTCGAATCATCGATTAGTGGAGTCATACTTTTTGATGAGACAATCCGTCAATCAATGGATGATGGGTCAACAATTCCCGACGCACTAATCAGCAGGGGCATTATTCCAGGAATAAAGGTCGACACAGGGGCAAAGGAACTAGCCCACCATCAAGGTGAGAAAATCACCGAGGGTCTCGATGG
>MDTE01046085.1_pt1 | contig 36255 bp, 33 predicted proteins | sample 811231 | NCBI WGS metagenome assembly MDTE01 (sample SAMN05326651, study PRJNA326480) | marine metagenome | isolation source: seawater | place: Indian Ocean: Red Sea | collected 2010 | reverse complement strand
ACCGGCGCAGGGTGTGGCTTGCGTTCTGGAAGCCGATCTCCACTTACAACAGAGCCTGCTCTAGTAAAAATCCCTAATGATTTGAGTAATGGTTCAGTCATAGCTTGGGGTTTATTGGTAACAATGCCCCATTTAATATTTTGTTTTTCCAAAAATTTAAGTAAATCTTCTATGCCATCAAATAATTTAGCTTTATTACAGGGGTTTTTTACATAACAAGCTAAAAACTCTAACCGTAGTTTTTCAAGTTCTATATCGGATAACGTATCACCAAATCCAAGCTTTATTAGTCCTAAAGCGCCATTTGACACCTCATTTCTAGCTATAGCATAGGGGACAGGAGGTTGGCTATGAATTGCCAACATTTGATTTAAAACTTGGACAAGATCTGGCGCGGTATCAATTAATGTACCATCTAAATCAAATAAGACTCCTTTTACTTTCACGATGATGTCAGTAACTGGGTGTGAGCGAGGTAATTTACATGAACATTGCCACCAAGCCAGTATGATTGAGTTAATGGGTTGAAATGTAGTCCTGTTAAATTAAGAGGATGAAGGTTTGCTTCTCGGCACCAGCTTGTAAGCTCTGAAGGACGAATGAGCTTTTCGTATTCATGTGTTCCTTTTGGGATCATCTTAAGAATATGTTCTGCTCCTAATATAGCCATGACAAAGCTTTTTAGATTTCTATTGATAGTAGAGAAGAATACACTTCCACCAGGTTTTACAGCTTGGGCACATGATTTGATAACGCTAGCTGGAGAATCAACGTGCTCAAGCAGTTCTAAGCAAGTGACTACATCAAATGTATTTGTATTGATGGCGGTGTAGTCATTTGCATCAATGCAATCATATTCAATATTAAGACCATTGCTTTTGGCGTGTTCAATTGCAACATTTATGCTTGATTGAGCCAAATCAATTCCTACAACATCACCTCCTAGTTTTGAAATTCCTTCACTTAGAATTCCACCGCCACAACCAATATCTAAAATTCTGGCATTTTTAAGATTTACACGTTCAGCAATGTAAGTGATGCGGAGGGCATTTATATCATGAAGTGTTTTGAGGGGGCCTTTGAGATCCCACCATTGGTCTGCCATAGAGTCAAATTTTTCAATTTCTTCTGAGGTCATTGTTTTAGCGGCATCTGCTAACTTTTTATTCACTAGCTAAGTACCTTTTTAGTCCATTTTTTGGCAAGTAACAACAAAGAATCTGTGTTAAATCCTATGAGTTCCCTCCCTTTTAATAAATGGTTGCCAGCAATCCATGAGTCGGTTACGTTATGTCGATCAGAGGCATAGATAAGCTGTGAGAGTGGGTCAAGTACTGGTTGAGTATTTATTGTATTGAGATCTACACAAATTAAATCAGCGCTTTTGCCTACTTCAAGAGACCCAATTACTTGATCTAGTCCCAAAGCTCGAGCTCCATTTATAGTCGCACACCGTAAAATATCTATAGCTGATAATGCTGTGGTGTCATCAGCTATGAATTTGCCAAAAAGTGCGGCTATATTCATTTCAGACCAGAGGTTTAACTGATTATTAGACGCTGCTCCATCAGTTCCAAGTGATACGTTTACCCCTGCTGATATAAGCTTTTGGACTGGACATGCACCGCTTGCAAGTTTTAAGTTAGAACGGGGGCAATGTATAACAGTACAGCCATTTTGTGCTAATAGACTTATTTCATCTTCTGTTAATTGAGTGGCATGAACAGCTAGTAGATTAGGATTTACTAATCCAAGGCTATTTAGGCGTTCAAGCGGGCGAACTCCATCTTTTTCCAGAGCATCATCAATCTCTTTGCGAGTTTCGTGGATATGAATTTGAACCGGAACATCTAATTCGTCAGCAAGCTGCCTGATGCGAATTAATGTGTCATCTGACACTGTATATGGGGCGTGAGGAGCAAACATCGTTGATATTAGTTCATGTTGTTTGTAAGCATCATGGATAGACAGGCCCTTATTAATACATTCTGCGCTATTTGCTGCCCATGGTGTAGGAAAGTCTATGGCAATCATGCCTACGACCATTCTTATTCCCATTTCCGATGCAATATCGCTTGTGTGTTCAGGGTAAAAATACATATCAGCAAAACATGTTATTCCGCCTTGAATCATTTCGGCAATAGCAAGCTGAGTACCATCACGAACAAAACTTGACCCCATAAGGCGCATTTCTGCAGGCCAAATTTTTTCTTCAAGCCAACGTTGCAAAGGAAGATCATCCCCTAATCCCCTTAGTAATGTCATCGCAGCATGAGTGTGCGTATTAACTAATCCAGGTAAAACAACATGACTTGGGCGTTCATGAATTACATTTGGTTCAAAGTATCTGAGTGCTTCATTGCTTGGAAGTACCGCAAGAATTTTACCCTTATCAAAGGCAATAGAGTGGTCGCTAATTATTCCTGAGTGAGGTTCAATGGGGATTAACCATTTAGGAGAGATAAGGGTATCTATTTGTTGTGCCATTAGAAAAAGACTATATAAAGCTATTTGTGATTTAGAGTTAGATATAGTGGCTTAAAAGCTCTCTCAAAGCTACGGGGAATCCGTTGCTTATGGTAGAATTTAGATGTTGATTTATTGCTTGGAGTTCGGTTTCCTCCAGTCTATTTAGGTCAAGCTAAGAATGTCTGACAAGTCGTTTTATTTTCATTTTCTTAAGAATTTTGGCCCTAACAAGCAGGTCAGTGGATGGATAAATGTGGTTTAGCTCATGACTGAAGGGGAAAAAGGAATTTTACCTGTCACGCTCGAAGAAGAGATGACACAGTCATATCTTGATTACGCTATGAGTGTGATTGTTGGTCGGGCGCTTCCAGATGTTAGAGATGGCCTAAAACCGGTTCATAGGCGAGTGCTTTACGCCATGCGTGAGCTTGGAAACGAATATAACCGTCCATATAAAAAATCAGCTCGTATAGTAGGGGATGTCATCGGTAAATATCATCCTCACGGAGATAGCGCTGTCTACGACACTATTGTACGTATGGCTCAAGATTTCTCGATGCGCTATTTGTTAGTGGATGGTCAAGGTAATTTCGGTTCTGTAGACGGTGATGCACCGGCTGCTATGCGTTATACCGAGGTTAGGATGGCACGTTTTGCCCAAGAGCTACTTGCTGATATTGATAAACAGACTGTTGATTTTGCTGCAAACTATGATGACTCGGAGCATGAACCCACGGTGCTCCCAACTCGTATTCCTAATCTTCTTATTAATGGGTCATCTGGAATTGCCGTAGGAATGGCAACAAATATTCCGCCACACAATTTGGGTGAAATTATTGATGGCTGTCTTGCTCTTATGAAGAACCCTGATCTAACAGTTGCCGAGTTAATAGAAATTATACCAGGGCCTGACTTTCCTACTGCAGGTTTGATATTTGGCTCACAGGGTATAGCAAGTGCATATAACACAGGTCGTGGTCGAGTTCATATGAGGGCCAGAACGGAAATTGAACCTTTAGATTCACGCGGACGTGAATCTATTGTAATTACAGAACTTCCTTATCAAGTAAATAAAGCTAGATTAATAGAAAAAATTGCCGAGTTGGTGCGTGAGAAAAGATTAGAGGGAATAACAGAGCTGAGGGATGAATCAGATAAAGATGGGTTGCGAGTAGTTATTGAGTTGCGCAGAGGAGAATTATCGGAGGTAGTTTTAAATAACCTTTATAAGCAGACGCCTCTACAAAGCGTGTTTGGTATTAACATGGTTGGTCTTGTTAATGGTCAGCCGAAACTTTTGGGGCTCAAGGAATTGTTGCATGCCTTCTTGCAACATAGGCGTGAGGTTGTTACTCGAAGGACATTATTTGAACTCAAAAAGGCTAAGCAACGTGCGCATATTTTAGAAGGGCAAGCAGTAGCATTAGCCAATATTGATGATGTTATAGCACTTATAAAAGCTTCTGCCTCACCAGCTGATGCCAAAGCTGCTCTTGTTGATAGAGACTGGCCGCCAGGAGCAGTTGTTGACATGTTAAAGCAGGGTGGCGTTGTTAATCTTACTCGTCCTGACGATCTTGAGGGAGACAGTGGCCTAAATGACATAGGTTATAGATTATCTAATTTTCAAGCTCAAGCTATTCTTGAACTCAGATTGCATCGTTTGACTGCATTAGAGCAAGATAATATTCATAAAGAATACAATGGTTTAATTGACTCAATTAAAAAATATTATGAGATTTTGGAAAATTCTACTGCACTTGAATTAGTGATTAAAGCTGAGTTACATGAAGTTAGAGAACAATACTCAGATTCTCGCCGCACAGAAATTGTTGAAGATTTTAGTGATTTAACTATTGAGGATCTGATCCCAGAGGAAGATCTTGTTGTTACGCTATCTCATGGTGGTTATGCAAAGGCTCAGCCATTAACTACCTATCAGGCACAAAGACGAGGCGGGCGGGGGCGCGCTGCAACTCGAGTTAAAGATGAAGACTTTGTTGATCAGTTATTTGTTGCTAATTCACACGACACGCTTCTCTGTTTCTCTAGTAGAGGTAAAGTCTATTGGTTAAAAGTATATCAGCTACCTCAAGCTGGCCCAGGTGCTAGGGGTCGACCTATCATTAATCTTTTACCATTAGAAGAAGATGAGAGAATAAATGCAGTACTTCCTGTAAAGGAATATGAAGATAATAAGTATGTAGTTTTCGCAACTACAAGGGGTACTGTAAAAAAGACGCCTTTACAGGCTTTTTCAAGGCCTCGAACGAATGGAATTATTGCGGTAGAGCTAAAAGAGAATGATCGGCTTATTGGTACAGGGTTAACAGATGGCGAGCAAGATCTCATGTTGTTTTCTAGCTCAGGAAAAGTAATTAGGTTCTCAGAAAAAAATGTTCGGTCAATGGGTAGAACGGCTGCCGGTGTCCGAGGATTACGACTTACTGGTTCTCATGATGAAGTTATCTCGCTATGTATTCCTGAAAGTGAAGTAGTGCTTATTGCAACAGAAAGAGGTTATGGAAAGCGTACGTCATTGTCAGAATTTCGATCTCAGGGTAGAGGAGGTAAAGGCGTTATTGCTATTCAGACTTCTGAGCGTAATGGTTCAGTTATTGGTGCTGTGCAAGTTAATGATGAAAATGAAGTTATGTTGATAAGTTCTAACGGGACTCTGGTAAGGACGCCATCATCAGAAATTTCAATTATGGGAAGAAATACTCAGGGTGTGCGTCTAATAAAACTTGATAATGGAGATCGTCTTGTTGGCTTGGAGCGAATAGAGATGTTAGGAGAACAATCACCTGATGATGAGGCGAAGACAACTGACTAACACATCTATGCCATTAGAACACAAGGAGATAGTGACGAATGGAGCGTGTATATAACTTTAGCCCAGGGCCCGCCGCCCTTCCAACTGAAGTTCTTAATAAGGCTAAAGAAGAGTTACTTAATTGGCAAGATCAAGGTATGTCTGTGATGGAAGTTAGTCATCGCGGGAAGCCCTTTGTTGAGTATGCAGCTAAGTCCGAAGTAACGCTAAGAGAATTGTTGTCTATTCCTGAAAATTATAAAGTATTGTTTCTCCAAGGCGGAGCAAGCTTGCAGTTTGCCGCAGTACCATTAAATCTTACCAACGCTAGTCAGAAAGCTGATTATGTAGTTACAGGCAATTGGGGCAAAAAAGCTGCCAAGGAAGCTGAGCGATTTTTAAGTGTTAATTTAGCTGTAGATGGAATAGATGGAAATTATTTTGGTATTCCTGATTCGGCAACTTGGAATCTAAGCGATGATGCTAGTTATATTCATTTGGTTATCAATGAAACTGTTGTTGGAGTAGAGTTTCACCAAATTCCTGACATGTCGAAAGCTCCCCTCGTAGCTGATATGTCATCGACCCTTCTATCGCGCCCAATAAATGTGAATAGATTTGGTGTTATCTATGCTGGAGCACAAAAAAATATAGGTCCAGCTGGGCTTACCGTAGTAATCGTAAGAGACGATTTATTAGATAAAGCTAGATCTGAAACACCAACTGTTACTAATTATCGGGCTATGTCAGATTCAGATTCAATGTCTAATACACCTCCAACTTTTAATTGGTATTTAGCTGGCCTCGTCTTTGATTGGGTAAAAAAAGAAGGTGGTGTTTTAGAAATGGCACAGCGAAATAAGAGAAAAGCTGAAAAGCTTTATGAAGCCATTGATGAATCTGATTTTTACAGTAATCCTATTGATCCTAAATGCCGGTCTTGGATGAATGTCCCGTTCACATTGCCGGATTCGAAGATGGATTCGCTTTTTCTAGAAGAATCTAGTAATGCTGGGCTTGCTAATCTTAAGGGTCACAGGTTGGTGGGAGGTATGAGAGCTAGTATCTATAATGCAATGCCAGAGGCTGGTGTTGATGCTTTAGTTAATTTCATGAATGAGTTCCAGAAACGCTATGGGTGAGCCAAAAATAAAATTTAAAGTATTAACACTTAATTCCATTGCCAAGGAAGGATTAAATCGTTTTTCGAAAACTCGATATAACTACGGTAACGATTTGTCTGATCCAAGTGCCATATTGCTACGTTCACAAAATATTCATGACTTTGAGTTTCCAAGTTCATTATTAGCAGTAGCTAGAGCTGGCGCGGGAATTAACAATATACCAATAGAAAAATTAAGTGAGTTGGGCGTGCCAGTTTTCAATGCCCCTGGCGCTAATGCTAATGCTGTAAAAGAGCTCGTTATTGGAGCTATATTAATGGGCTTAAGAAACCTCCCTGATGCTTGGGAATATGTTAGTAAATTAAAGGGCTCTGATGAGCTCATTTCATCTAAAGTCGAAGCTGGTAAAAAAAAATACGTCGGATGTGAATTACCAAGCCGAACCTTGGGTGTCATTGGGCTTGGTGCTATAGGTGTTGAGGTTGCAAACGCGTGCCTTTCTTTAGGAATGCGTGTCATAGGATATGATCCTAAGGTAACAGTCAAACGGGCATGGCAATTGTCTTCTGGTGTGCAGCAAGCTGCAAATTTAGAGGAGCTTTTTAAAAATTGCGATATCATTACTGCTCACATTCCTCTTAATGGAAATACTAAATTCTTAATTAACTACACACTTATGCGCTTACTTCCAAGTAATAGCATTATTCTTAATTTTGCACGCAATGGGGTGGTTGATAATTCAGCAGTAATCGAGTTAATCAATGAGGGTTGTATTAGTACATATATATGTGATTTTCCAACGCCTGAAATAAAGGACCATCAGAAAGTTATATGCCTGCCCCATCTTGGAGCTTCAACAGTTGAGGCAGAAAAAAACTGTGCTGTCATGGTGGCGGATAATCTCATAGATTTTTTAGAAAACGGGAATGTAGGGCATTCTGTTAATATGCCAGAAGCAAAGTTATCTCGGACACGCCCTCATCGACTATCAATTGCTAATGCTAATGTGCCAAGTATGGTTGGTCAGATATCTACAGCTTTAGCGGAGCAAAATATAAATATAGCCGATATGTTAAATGTTTCGAGAGGAGATTTAGCTTATACCTTAATGGATATTGATGATCCTGTGGATGATGAAACTTTTGAGCGTATTTCATCTATAGATGGCATACTTCGCGTAAGAATTTTGCCCCAACTTGACGAAGGCCTTTAAGGCCAAATGTCGCCTACTAATTGAGGTCATTGATCCATGGTTGAAAAGACCACCGAGCAACAGACACGAGTTGCTTTCCTTGGGCCTGAGGGCACATTTAGTCAGTCGGCTGTTGTTAAGCATTTTGGGGCGTCAATAACTGGTATTTCTCTTGCTACAATCGAAGAGGTATTCAGTGAAATAGAAATAAAAGCTGCTGATTTCGGGGTTGTTCCAGTTGAGAATTCAACTGAAGGATTGGTGAGTAACACATTGGATATGTTTCTCATGTCATCACTTTGTATATGTGGTGAGGTTGAAGTTCCAATAAGACAATATTTGATGAGTCAGATGGACACCCTTGAAGAAATTAATAAAGTTTATTCTCATCCTCAGTCGCTAGCTCAATGTAGGGCTTGGCTTGCTGCTTCACTACCAATGGCTGAAATTGTTCCTGTCTCTAGTAATGCAGCAGGAGCTAGTCAGGCAAGTGTGGAAAAAGGTGCAGCTGCAATTGCTGGTGATGCCGCTGCTAATGTTTATGGGCTAAATATTCTTGGTTCTGATATCCAGGATCAAGCTAATAATGCAACTCGTTTTTTAGTTATTGGCAGCGACCCATGTGAAGTGAGCGGGAATGATAAAACTACTATTTTATTATCGGCTAGCGGTACTAAGGGCCCCGGCGCATTGTTGAATTTATTGAAGCCGTTAGCAAAACACAATATAAACATGACTCGAATTCAATCTAGGCCTTCTAGAAAACGCAATTGGGATTATGTGTTCTTTGTAGATATAGATGGCCATAGGACTGAAAAAAATATTATGTCGGCACTGAAAGAAGTAGAAGGTTACTCAAGTTTATTTCGTGTTTTAGGGTCATACCCAAAAGCTAATTATTAGTATGTCTGATTCTGAAATATTTATGGAAAATGAAACTTTAAATATTAAGCCTGATTTGCTCTGTTCAGAACCAGTTCAACATATTAATGGAGAAATAGTTGTCCCTGGTGATAAATCCATTTCACATAGAGCGCTTTTGCTTAGTGCTATTGCTGAGGGAGATAGCTATCTTCATGGTTTTTTAAATGGTGAGGATTGTTTGGCAACGATGAATGCTTTACGTTCTATGGGAATACAAATAACTACAAACTCTAACAAGGTAAAAGTATGTGGCGTAGGTGCCAACGGTTTAACTGAGCCCAAACAATCTCTTGATCTTGGGAACTCTGGAACAGCCATGCGTTTATTAGCGGGCATGCTTTCTTCTCAGCCCTTTAGTTCGGTATTAATTGGGGATGATTCGCTGAGTAAACGCCCAATGTCGAGGATTACTGAACCATTAAGTTCTATGGGAGCAAAAATTGATAGTAATGAAGGGTGTCCGCCTCTTGTCATAGCTGGAGGTCAGAAATTACGTGGTATTAATTATAGATTGCCTGTTGCTAGCGCTCAGGTTAAGTCAGCTTTATTAATAGCAGGCCTATGGGCAGAAGGGCGTACAACTGTTCATTCTCCAGGACCAAGCAGAGATCATACAGAAATTATGCTTAAAACTATGGGAGTTGAATTATCTACAGGCAATGACCATGAGCTTTCTTTAGATGGTCCTGTTGCTTTAACGGCAAGAAATCATGAAATTCCAGGCGATTTTTCCTCAGCAGCATTTTTTATAGTAGCTGGGCTCCTTGCATCAAATGAGGGCCTTTTGATAAAAAATGTTGGAATTAACCCAACGCGTACTGGTTTGCTGGAAATCTTAAGATTGATGGGCGGTTCAATAGAAATTTTGAATAGTAGAGAATCTGGAAATGAACTTGTAGCAGATTTACTAGTTAAGAAAAGTCAGCTTAGAGGTATTGAGATTGATGCTAAGCTTGTACCTTTGGCAATTGATGAATTTCCTGTGCTTTTTGTAGCGGCTGCTTTTGCTGATGGAATTACATCAGTGAATGATGCTAAAGAGTTGCGTTATAAGGAAAGCGACCGATTAAGTGTAATGGCAGAAGGATTAAATACACTTGGGGTTAAAACAAAAGAGACTAAAGATGGTTTGCGCATCAAGGGAGGCGCACTTTCTGGGGGATATATAGATAGTCATGGCGATCATCGGGTTGCTATGTCTTTTGCAGTTGCTGGAATTGCTGCAAAAGATTCGATTTATATTAGTAGGGCAAGGGAAATCAATACTTCATTTCCTGATTTTTTATCTATAGCAAATTCAGTTGGGTTTGCAATACGACCCCATACGATTAGCACCAGACACTAATGAATTCTGAAATTCCTGTTGTTGCTATAGATGGCCCTGTCGGATCTGGTAAAGGTACTATTAGTCGAGCTTTAGCACGTTCATTAAAGTGGAATTTGCTTGATAGTGGTGCTTTGTATCGACTGGTAGCTCTTAATTTAATAAAAAAAAATGTGTCTATACATGATTCAACCGCAGTTACTGAAATTGCAGCTGAAATGGATATTTCTTTTTCTGAAGCATGCGAGGAAGAAAAAACCTTTTTAGATGGATCTGATGTCACCCTTGATATAAGAACACCAGAGTGCGCCAATAAAGCCTCAGAGATTGCGTCTATGCCAGCCCTACGATCAGTTCTATTAACTCGACAACGTAAGTTTCTTAGAGAACCCGGTTTAGTTGCAGATGGAAGAGATATGGGAAGCGTTATATTTCCATATGCATCTCTAAAGGTATTCTTAACTGCAAGTGTTGAGGAAAGGGCCTCTAGGCGTTATAACCAGTTGAAGCAAAAGGGGATTAATGTTAGCCTGCCGGACCTTTCTAGGGAGTTAGTGTTGCGTGATGAGCGTGATGTTAATCGCAAAATTGCCCCTCTTAGACCGGCAAAGGATGCGCGAATTTGTGACTCTACAAAGCTGAATCCTGAGGATGTTGTAATTACCATCCTACATTGGCTTCAGGAAAAGGGGTTTGCCTAAAAGTTTAGTTGGTAGGCCACGCAGGGAGCGAGGCTATTTTTGGTTGACCATTAGTCCATGATGGACTGATGTTGAGTTTGGAGGCCCGTGAAAACGGATTCAATTATATTATGAGCGAAACCTTCGCTGAGCTACTCGAGGAGAGTCTTGCTAGTCGTCAGATTAAGCAGGGCGAGATTTTGACAGCTTCTGTAGTAGATGTTAACGCAGATGTTGTAATAGTTAACGCAGGTCTTAAGTCTGAGGCCGTAATTCCAGCAAATCAATTTTTAGATGATAGCGGCAATATAGAAGTCGATATAGGCGACACTGTTGAGGTTGCTTTAGATGCTGTTGAGGATGGTTATGGAGAGACCCGTCTATCTCGTGAAAAGGCTAAGCGTATGCGAACCTGGTCAACACTTCAGGAAGCTTTTGAGGCAAGTAAAGTTGTTTCTGGAACTATCACAGGTAGAGTACGAGGAGGATTCACTGTTGAGCTAGATTTAGTAAGAGCCTTCTTGCCAGGATCACTTGTTGATGTACGTCCTATACGAGACCCGGCTTTACTTGAGGGAAGTACGTTAGAGTTCAAAGTTATTAAGTTGGATCAAAAACGTAATAATGTAGTTGTATCTAGGCGTGCAGTGGTTGAGGAAGAGTACAGTGCTGAGCGTGATGAACTTCTAAAAAATCTTGAGGAAGGTTCTAGCGTCAAAGGAGTTGTGAAAAATCTTACAGATTACGGTGCGTTTGTTGATTTAGGTGGAATAGATGGACTCTTACATATCACTGATATGGCTTGGAAACGAGTAAAACATCCGTCAGAAGTAGTTAGTGTAGGCCAAGAACTGGAAGTAAAGGTTTTAAAGTTTGATCGTGAGAAAAATCGAGTTTCCCTAGGGCTGAAGCAACTTGGTTCAGATCCTTGGATGGACCTTGCTCGTAGATATCCTACTAATGCAAGATTATTTGGCAAAGTAACTAATATTGCCGATTATGGGTGCTTCGTTGAGATTGAGGAAGGAGTAGAAGGGTTAGTTCACGTATCAGAGATGGATTGGACAAATAAAAATGTGAGCCCACATAAGGTTGTTCAAATAAGTGATGAAGTTGAAGTAATGGTGTTGGATATTGATGAAGAAAGAAGACGAATTTCTTTAGGACTAAAACAATGTCAAGCAAATCCATGGGACGATTTTGCAGAAAAACATAAAAAAGGCGATAAAGTATCTGGGCAGATCAAATCAATAACTGATTTTGGGGTTTTTATTGGCTTGCCTGGAGGAATAGATGGGTTAGTTCATCTCTCTGATTTGTCATGGGATCTCACTGGTGAAGAAGCAGTCAGGAATTATAAAAAAGGTGAAGAACTAGAAACCACTGTTTTAGCGATTGACTCTGAGCGTGAGCGTATATCTTTGGGTGTTAAGCAATTAGATCAAGATCCTATATCTGTATTTATGGGAGACCATCCGAAGGACTCTATTTTGAAAGGTGTAATAAAGGAAGTTGATGCTAAAGGGGCAACTGTAGAGTTAGCAGATAATGTGATTGGCTATATACGAGCCTCAGAGATATCTAGGGATAGGATTGATGATGCAAGAACAATTCTAAAGCCCGATGATGAAATTGAAGCAAAGTTTGTAGGAATGGATAGAAAAAATAGAATTATTAACCTTTCAATAAAAGCAAGGGAAGTAAGCGATGAGGCTGAGGCTGTTGAAAGTTATAAGACAGACACTGATGCGGCTGCTTCAGGGACGTCATTAGGCGATCTACTGAAAGAGCAAATGGATAATGATTGAGTTATTTAATAATAATATGGGTGGTGTAGCCCAAGAGGATGGTGCACAACAATGACAAAGTCAGAATTGATTGATGCTATAGCTAGTAAACAAAAGCATTTACCTGCAAAAGATGTCGAACTTGCGGTTAAGCATATTCTTGAGTCCATGAGCGAATCTTTAGCTAATGGCGACCGTATAGAGATTCGGGGTTTTGGTAGTTTTTCATTGCATTATCGACCAGCTCGCATGGGCAGGAATCCTAAGACCGGTGAGGCAGTTGCACTTGCAGGGAAGCATGTCCCTCATTTTAAACCAGGCAAAGATCTTAGAGATCGCGTAAATAGTTCAAGGAATGAATCGGTAAGTAGCTAGGTATCAAGGTAAATAGTTTATCCTGGGTTTAAATTTAAGTGTGATGAAAATTTAACAATACGACTCGTTTTCCGGGTGATCATAGTTTGGGCGCAATACGAAAGTTTTTTCTCTTTATAGTCCTAATCTTTATGGTGATGATGGCAGCTACCTTTGCCTACCATAATTCTTTAGTAGTTACTCTTGATCTTGGTTTTATGGTAGTCGAGGATGCTCCTATATCATTGGCATTTATAGTGACTTTCGCTATAGGGTGGGTGGCCGGTCTTCTTACAGTTAGTCTGGCATTGCTTCGGGTTTTGTCTGAAAGGCGTAAACTGCGTAGGAAGCTAAAACTTGCTGAGGTTGAACTGAATAATATAAGACGTCTACCTTTGTAAAATGCCAACTGAAGCCACATTTTTTCTAGCTGGATTATTTATTATTGCTGCGGCAACTGGTTGGGCATTTGCAAGATATTCTTCACATGGTGAATTAGATTCAATACCTGACACAATTAATGCTGATTATCTTCGGGGTTTAAATTTAGTTTTAAATAGACAGACAGAAGAGGCTTTAGAGCTATTTGTTGAAATGGCAAAAATAGATGAGGATGCTTTAGAAACACATTTTGCTTTAGGACACCTATTTCGTAGGCGTGGTGAAGTAGACAAGGCAATACGTGTCCATCAAAATTTACTTGCAAGGCCTGGTTTAGATCCGGAACAGCGTGATCAAGCGTTGTTTTCCTTGGGACAAGACTTTCTAAGTGCAGGTTTGTTTGATCGAGCAGAAACTCTGTTCTCTGAGCTAGATAAGAGCCCAACACTAGGAGAAGCAGCATTAAGGAATTTGGTTGATATATATGAACGCGAGCAGGAGTGGGATAAAGCAATCGAAACGCATCGTGAACTTGAGATGTTAACTGAAGAAAAGTCTATTGAAGTTGCTCACTATCACTGCGAGTTAGCAGAGCAAGCAAGATTATCAGGTGACTTGGGTTTGGCTAGGCAGCATTTGAAGGGATCAGTGCGGACAACTTCTGGTGCATTTCGGGCCTCATTAATACGTGCAGCCATATGTCAAGAAGAAAATGACTACTTGGAAGCTGCGCAATTATATGAGCAGATTCTCGCATCAGACCCAAGGTTGATGGTTGAGGTATTACCAGAGTTATTGAGTTGTTATCATAAAAATAATCGTGAAACTGAGTTTGAATCATATTTGAAAAATATAATAAATAAAAACCCTGAATTAGATAATATCATCGCTTATGCTGCTATTTTAACTGATATAAATGAATCCAAAGTGGTTGATAGTTGTGTTCAGAGTTTTATTATTAATCATGGAGTGCTTTCATCATTTATTGGTATAAATGACAGTTCTAGTAAATCAAAGCAATTAAGTGAAAATGACATTAACCGTATAACAGACGGATTGAAAACACTTGCAGATTTGATTCCTCGTTATCGCTGTACTATTTGTGGTTATCGAAGTGAGAAACTACTCTGGCATTGTCCAAGTTGTAAAACATGGGAGAGTGTCCGCCCAGTACATGACTTTAAACTACAGAATCTGATTCATTGAGCCCAATTTAGTTTTAAACTAATAAAACATAAATTGATTCCATTTATATGCATATTGGAGCATTGCTTTGAGTAAAGGAAAAATTCGTATTGCAGTTTTCCCTGTGGCAGGTAGGGGTACTCGTTTTTTTCCCGTAACAAAAGTCTCACCTAAAGAGATGCTACCCATAGTGGATAAACCACTTATACAGTATGCAGTTGAAGAAGCTATCGCTGCGGGCGCAAAAAAGCTTATTTTTATTACCGGCAACTCTCAGGATGTGCTAAAGAGCCATTTTGAGAATAATTTAGAGCTTGAAAAAGCTCTTATTCAGTCTGGAAAGGAAAGCCTTTTAAGTTTAGTAAAAGAGATTATTCCGTCAGATATAAAGTGTGTGTATATAAATCAGAAAAAGCCTTTAGGGTTAGGCCATGCAGTTCTGTGTGCACAGGAAGCAGTTGGTAATGAGCCATTTTTTGTACATCTTGCAGATGATCTGATTTCTGGCGATGTGCCTTGTTTGGTGCAAATGCGCTCACATTTTGAAATGCATAAAGTTAGCATAGTTGGTGTTGAACATATTGATTTAAGTGAATCTGAAAAGTACGGAATAGTTGGAACAGAAAAAAATAATGGAGTACTTCAAGTAACACAAATTATTGAGAAACCATTACCGAAAGATGCGCCTAGTAACTTAGCTGTCGTTGGTAGGTATATATTGAAGCCGGAAATATTTTCTAAGCTTGCTAAGACTTCAAAAGGAGTAGGCAATGAAATTCAATTAACTGATGGTATCAGTAGCTTGATACAAGAACAGCCTGTGCACGCTTTGCCTTTTGATGGTATTAGATATGACTGCGGGTCTAAACTTGGCTATCTAAGGGCTACAATCGAATATGGCATTAAACATCCGGATGTTGGCTCAAGGTTGTCAGAGTACATACAGCGCTTAAAGTAAAATAATATTAAGAAAAACTTTTGTAATTTATCACGCAATATAATTGTTATTTATATCGCTTAGTTGTTTTGTTCCAGCTTGTTGCATCATCATTTTTAATTCACTGTGGAGTAGATCTAATACTTTCTCGACTCCAGTTTGTCCGTATGAACTTAATCCCCATAGATAAGGGCGACCAATGCATACAGCATCAGCACCTAATGCAAATGCTTTAAAAATATCAACTCCACGTCGAAACCCACTATCCACAAGAACAGGAATACGACCACGTACAGCTCTAACAACTTCAGGTAGTGACTCAATTGTTCCTCTACCGCTATTTTCAGCTCTACCACCATGATTAGAAACAATAACCCCATCTACTCCATGTTCGATACATAGTTCTGCATCCTCACTTGTGACAATACCTTTTAGTAGTAGCTTGGCATCTGTGAAATCTCTTAGTTTGTCCATAAACTCCCAATCTAAATTGCTAGATCGGGTCGTTGTAATAGAACTGGTGTCGATGCCATCAAACATTGGTCGCCTTTGAATAGAGTTACTAAATCCAGGAATATGACATCCTAAGCATTCCATATTTGTGTCGCGCCTAAATCTCCTAAGAGCTTCGCGATTGCTTGCGGGCAAATCAACAGTTACAGCAATTGCAGGACAGCCTGCATTTGTAGCTCGTTGAACTAGTTGCCTTGTAACATTCCAGTCTTCTGTCGGGTATAACTGAAACCAAGTTGGTTCGTGACGGCTTCCATTTACTTCTTCGACACTATAGGAGCTAACTGTTGATAAAATTTGTAGGGTGTCTCTAGAGTTAGATGCACGTGCTGTAGCAAGCTCTCCGTCAGGGTGAAATGCTTTTTGAGTACCGCAAGGAGCAACTACAATAGGCGAAGAGAATGACTTTCCAAATAACTTTATTGAAGTATCTACTTCACTAACATCAATCATTCGTCGAACTCTAAGCTGGATTTTCTCAAAACCAGCCCGGTTTGCTTTAATTGTCTCCCCACTATCAACACCTGAAGACAAATATGTGTAATGTGCGTTGCTGAGTGTAGTTCTTGCAACAGTTTCAAAGTCAAATACATTTACAGCTTCTTCGGCATTATCTATAGGAATACTGATTTCTTCGCTTGGAGATTGTCCTACGGCGCGAAAACTTTTACCCAAGAGTGGTGTGCTAGCTAAATAAGTTAGAAACCTTCTCCTTTTATATTGATTATTTATTTGAGTCATTTTTCGATCTCAGTTCGTTCCGTATTTCTTCATTGTGCTCTCCCAATGTAGGGGGGTACCTACGGTAAGTTGGACCATGGTCTGATAAATTTATTGGATTTCCAATAGACTTAACAATACCGATTAGAGGATGTTCAAGCTCAACTACCATTCCTCTAGATATGATATGTTCATCAGTTAATGTATCGTCAGGAAAATTAATTGGTCCAGAGGGTATAGATTTTTTAACAAAAATCTCTACCCACTCAGATGCATCTTTCAGTAATAATTTTTCCTCTAAAATGGGAATTAAGTCATCGCGATTGAGATTTCTTGCTGCGTTTGTAGAAAACCTCGGGTCATTCTGAATTTCTTTATCTAATCCAAGTGCATCACACAAACGTTCCCATAGCCTTTCTGTGCCTACACCTACAATGATCATCTTGTCCCTAGCTCTCATTGGTTGATAAGGTGTTACTGTTGGGTGGATATTACCAAGACGTTCTGGGCGGTTACCCGTGGCAAAATAGCTACCACCAATGTTTGCTAGCCAAGTAGTTTGAGCATCAACTAAAGAAACATCTAGAAATTGTCCTTTCCCAGTACCATTGTTGGAGTTATCTCTTGCATAGAGTGCCCCAAGTATGCCTATTGTTGTGTAAATTCCAGCAGTTATATCTGCCATAGGTGTTGGAAAACGCATTGGACCACCATCAATTTCGCCTGTCAGCGTCATTAGGCCAGCTTCACCCTGAGCAATAATATCGTAACCTCCGCGATTAGATTTTGGTCCGGTGTGCCCATAGCCACTAATTCCTGCGTATATTAGCCTAGGATTTATTTTTTGAAGAGTCTTGGGGTCAATTTTTGCTCTTTTTAGCGAGCTCATTCTAGGGATATTTGTTACAAAAACATCGGCTGTCTCTAATAAATTGTGAAAGACGGCTAGATCATCAGAGTTTTTGATATTTAACTCAATACTTCGTTTGTTTCTATTTACAGAAAGAAAATAGGCACTTTCTCCTTCGAGAAAAGGGGGGCCCCAGCCTCGAGCTTGATCTCCGTTACCTGGGCGCTCTACTTTAATTACGTCTGCACCTAGGTCACCTAACATCATTGCGCAGTAGGGTCCTGCGAGAGCTTCAGTCATCTCTATGATACGTATACCATGTAAGGCAGTTTTATTATTCAAATTATCAAACTCCATTTTTAGTCGCGACTCTAACTTGGATCTGACAAGACCTCAATGACAGTTAGCCCTTTATTGGATTAAGCTTGTAAAAATAATGAAAACGTTAGGAGTTCTCGCGTGAAAAATATAGTGGTCCAGAATATTAAACGAGCTAAAATTTCAACTATTCAAGGATTAGCTAAACAAGGAACATCAACTGTTCATGAGGCACAGGATCGGATGGGATTAATGTTGCCTTATATGAGACCAATATTCCCGGGTGCACGTATAGCAGGAAGTGCCATTACGGTCCTTTCTCATCCAGGTGATAATTGGATGCTGCATGTACTTCCTGAAGTTGCGCAGGTCGGAGATATTGCTGTTGTTGCATTAAGCTCTGAAAATACAGATGGCATGTTTGGTGATTTACTTGCTACTTCCTATCAAGCATGCGGTATTCAGGGTTTAATAATAGATTCAGGTTGTAGGGATATTAAGGATTTAACATCAATGAATTTTCCTGTATGGAGTAGAGCTATTTCTGCTAAAGGAACGGTAAAGAAAACTTTGGGGTCAGTTAATATTCCGGTTATATGTGCAGGAACTCAAGTTAATCCCGGTGATGTAATAGTTGCAGATGATGATGGCATTGTGGTTGTTCCTAGAAATAAAGCCAAAGCAGTATATGAGGCGGGAAAGAAAAGGGAGGAGAATGAGGAAATAAAACGTTCACGTTTAGCAGCAGGTGAATTAGGCCTTGATATTACTGATATGAGATCTGCGCTTGATGAAGCAGGGCTTATTTATGTAAATAATTCAAATGATCAAGAAATCTAAATTATGAAAGGAAAGTTTAAGCTTAATGTATGGGGCCCTAATGGTGAAAATAATCAATTTTTTCTTCACAGCCACAAGGAATTACTGTTGGTGCTTTCTGATTGGGCAAATGAAATTGGGTGTGCAGTAGCTGATATTGACTATCAGGTTAATGATGGTCTACGTATTATGGGTGAGGGTAATCCATATGCGGCTGAAGTTGATTAGTTGTGCGGTTTTTTCTATACCCTAATAAACCTAATTCTTGATGAAGCTTAGTTTTATCACTGATAGAAAGTGAACATATTTTTCGATGCCATATTCTTTTGAGTTTAATATCATTCCTAATGCGTCGAATATATACCGGTAGGTATCTTAGTAAAATCATACTTAACAGTAAGATGGTTAGTGTCTGTAAATAACTAATTGAGGATAGATTTAAACCCTTAATAATAAATTTATTCCAAGTTATGGTGATTATAAAGTTTAAAGTGCCTAGACCAAATAACCAGATCAATGAATAAATAGCTTTATTTAAATAACTTTTCCGGAGCTTCATAGTGTTCCTACTACAGGATCCATTCTTTTGGATGGCTTGCTGAATTATTATTCATATACTATCAGACTGTCAGTAGTTGACACTTTGTTCATCAAAATGGATATTGATGCCAATATTTCAGGAGTAAAATGTGAAAAACATTAAATTCCCATGCTTCCAAGCTATGGCAATATCTGCAGCAGTTCTTTCATGCGCATTTCCAGCCTTAGGGCAGGAGCTTACAGATTCTGTTTGCCCAGATGATGACCATGCAACTTTTCATGCTTGCGCACTTAAACAAGAAATGGACTTTGATCCGCCAACGACATTGTGGGGTCAACCTGATTTTCAAGGAATATGGAGTCGTAGGGCGAGAGCTCATGAGAGCCTTCATGCTCACCCCCAAACTAGAGATGATAATGAGGCACCGAGTATTATTGTCTCTCCAGTAGACGGGCTAATACCAATTTTGCCATGGGCTGAGGCAAAGAGACGATATAACCGTCCCGCATATGTTCATCAGAATGCAATTTGCCGTTTATCGGGAGTGCCTGTAACCATGTATATGACTGGCATTTACCAGTTCATCCAAAATAAAGATTATTTATTAATACAGTCTGAAGAGGCTCATGCTTATAGGGTCATACCTACCGATAATCGTGCGCATATAGGCGAAAACATTAAACTTTGGAATGGTGATTCTGTTGGGTTTTGGGAAAATAATACCCTGGTTGTTAAAACCCTTAACCAAAATGCAAGAGCATGGCTTGATCAACGCGGGCGTTTCTATACTAATGAAGCTTCCGTAGAGGAGAGATTTAGTTTAATAGATGCCAATACGATACATTGGTCAGCCACAATAACAGACCATAATGTTTATTCAGAGCCATTTACTATAGCTCTTGCGTATCGTAGACGACCAAAAATGGAGTTATGGGAAGAGGCTTGTTATGAAAGTAATGATCTCGCCTCTCAAACTTATCGTAACGTAGGCTATGAAATATATCCCGGCATGACTGGCGATGAAGCGCGTAGATTAAAGGCGGCTTGGGAGCTAGAAAACAGAGAGTTGGAGTGGACGCCATGATTAATATGTTCGTTAAAAATTTGTTTTTAAGCGGGATATTATTATTAATATATCTGCCCATAGGTAATGGGCATCATTCAGTAGCGTTGCAATTCGATATGACCAAGGATGTAACCATTGTTGGAAGCATAGTAGAGATGGAGTGGCGTAACCCGCATTCTTGGCTTCATATTGAAGTTGCAAACGAACTAGGTGAGCCTGAGTTATGGCGGGTTGAATTTGGTAGCGCCAATGCACTATACAGAAGAGGGTGGAGAAGGGATGATTTACCTGTGGGCCTTAGTGTGACAATACATGGTATTCCATCTAGAGATGGCTCGCGGCAGATTGAGGGAGATGAAGTGCTTTTATCGGATGGCCGTAGCTTATTTTCTGGAACTGGGCCTGGAAACTAATGAAACAAATTATCTTAATTATAGTATTAATGATCTCGGTTTCCTTGGGTGTAAATGCTGAGGATTATGAAGTGCCGCGTACCCCGACTGGGCAACCAGATTTTCAAGGAATCTGGCAGGCTGTAAATACCGCTGTATGGAATATTCAGGATCATTCTGCTGAATTGGGAATTCCTGCAGGTCAAGGTGTTGTTGTTGATAATTATCTTCCATACCGCCCATTAGCATTAGAGCAAAGACAAAGAAATTATCAAAATCGATTTAAGGATGACCCAGAAGCTAATTGCAAAATGGTTGGCGTGCCACGAATTACATATATGCCTTATCCATTCCAAATCATTCAGACTGAGGAGCAGATAGTAATGGTGTATGAATGGGTTCATACAATACGTAATATATATATGGATGGAGATCATCCTGAGGGCCCAATTCAGTGGTATATGGGCGATTCTCGCGGACATTGGGAAGGTGATACTTTAGTTGTAGATGTTGTTCATTTTACAGATCAGACATGGTTTGATCGATCTGGTAATTTTCATGGTGAAGAGCTTCATGTAATTGAACGTTATACAAGGACTGGCCCAAATCATATTCAGTATGATGTGACTATTGATGACCCAGAAACATTTATAGAGCCATGGCAGATGAGTATGACTTTGTATAAACGCCAGGAAGAAAACCTACGTATTCTTGAGTACGAATGTTATGCAATGGCTGAGGATCTTATACAGTCAAATTAATCCTAATCGTTATAAAATAGATCGATATCTGTAATATGTTTATATGGAAACTACAGTACTAATTAGTTGCCTCTATTTACTAGCTGATTACTACAATCATAGAAATATTTGAAACATCTTGGCAAGAAAATGGATCGTATTCATCAGAAACATATCTCGATTATGGACACTACTCTTCGTGATGGAGAGCAAACTCCCGGTGTTTCCTATACGCCTTCAGAAAAGTTACATTTAGCTCGTTTATTGCTTACCGATGTTAAAGTTGATCGTGTTGAAGTTGCATCTGCTCGTGTGTCAGATGGTGAGCTTGGAGGCGCATTGCGCGTAACAGAATGGGCTAAAGATGCGGATTTGATTGATTGTGTTGAAATGCTAGGTTTTTGTGATGGCAAAAGTTCAGTTGATTGGATATCTAGGGCAGGAGGTAGTTGTGTCAACCTTTTAGCTAAAGGTTCAGAGCATCATTGTCGACAACAACTAGGTATAACGCCCAATGAACATATAAACCGCATTATTCAGACGATAGAGTATGCTTTAGAAAATGAATTTAAAATAAATTTATATCTTGAAGACTGGTCAAATGGTGTTAGAGATAATTTTATTTATGTTTCGGAGTTATTGGATGCAGTCAAGCACCTTCAGGTTAATCGTATATTGCTTGCAGATACACTAGGTGTTTTATCACCAAGAAGCGTAAGTTACTTTATTAAACTCATGGTTGATAAATGGCCGGATTTTGTTTTTGATTTTCATGGTCATAATGATTACGGGTTAGCTACTGCGAATGCTATTGCTGCAATTGAAGGAGGAGTGGCTGGTATTCATACCAGCGTAAATGGCTTAGGAGAGAGAGCAGGAAATACATCACTTGCTGAAATAGTAACTGCAATAGCAGATCATACTGATTATGTTACTAAAATTAATGAAGGTAAATTAGCTTCTATATCAACAATTGTTGAAACCTTTAGCGGAAAAAGTATTTCCGAAAATGCTCCAATTCTTGGTCAAGATGTGTTTACTCAAACGGCAGGAATTCATGCTGACGGAGATGCTAAGGGAGGGCTTTATGTTACACGTCTTGCTCCAGATAGATTTGGGCGTGAGAGACGTTATGCTTTAGGCAAATTATCTGGAAAAGCATCCTTAGATCATAATTTAAATAAACTTGGTATTAAGCTATCTGAGATTAATAGAAATAAGGTATTAGATAGAATTATTGAGTTGGGTGATAAGAAACACACTGTAGTGCCAGAAGACTTATTAATGATTATTGCAGATGTTTTAAAAACGCCTATAGAAAATTTAATTAAAATAGATTCCTACTCAATAAATGTTTCATCAGATATATCGCCTGAGGCAACAGTTGTTCTGTCATATCAAGGGAGCACATCAAAAGCAAATGCTATTGGTGATGGTGGCTATGATGCTTTTATGAATGCAGTTAAACAAGCTATGGAGACATACGATATACAGTTGCCTCGTTTAGCTGATTATCGAGTACGCATACCTCCTGGTGGTCGTACCGAAGCGCTAGTTGAAACACTGATTCGTTGGGATGGTTTTAATGGAGAGGAAGGTTTTTTTACAGTAGGTGTAGACTCTGATCAAACAGCAGCAGCTGTAATAGCAACTGAGAAGATGTTAAATATTATTTTGCATGATGTTAAAAGCTTTAAACGTTAAATAATTTTTCTATTTAACGTGGAAATTCAAAAGTAACTATTAAGATCTCAGGCTCAAAACCTGTAACTTGGTGAGGGACACCTTCTGGTATAACTATAAAATCACCAGCTTCAACATTGTGAATTGTCCCGCCCTCTATGCGACTTCCTATTACTTCGCCATTTTCAACAACATCAATAATTTGCCCATCTGTTGTTATTACCCCTTTTCCTCCCACTATTGCCCATACTTCAGCTTCTGAAGCATGTGATGCAGGTCTCTGGGGAGGAGTTCGTCTGTCCACAGCAAAACGATAGGCAAGTCCGGTTGGGGAATCACTATCTGCTCTTTCAAGTACTGTAGTATTTGAATAAGCTATATTTGGGTCAAATTGATTTGCGACTGATAAGACATCCTCAGAGGAAAGCATAAATGCTTTATTTGGGTCGTGTGTTGTACTGACTTCTTGACTGTGTGAGGAGTATGATATTTGCAGGGTAATTATTGTTAGAACAGTTCTTATTTTCATATCATGCTCCTATTAAGTAGCAGTTAAATGATTATTCATAGAAACTGGCTCCCCGGGCCGGACTCGAACCAGCGACCAATTGATTAACAGTCAACCGCTCTACCAACTGAGCTACCGGGGAACACAAGAGTATGGCAACGCGCATTCTGAGATAAGGTTTGTATCAAGTCAAGAAAACAATAAAATACAAATAAAACAAAAGCTTATAATTTATAATTAAACTAAGTTATAAATTCTTCTATTCTGTTCAGGGCGGTCTCAAGTGTTTCTATATCTGTCGCAAACGATAACCTAAAATATCCGGGTGTTCCAAATGCACTGCCTGGTACTAAAGCAACAGCTTTTTCCTCAAGTAATTTTTCGCAAAATTCTATGTCATTTTTTAACTTTTTTTTGCCTAAAATCTCGTTGATATTAGGAAAAGCATAGAATGTACCTTCACAGGGTTGGCAGTAACAACCGTCAATATCGTTCAGTCGTTGAATAACATAGTCATGGCGCTTCTTAAATGCAGAACACATTTCTACTACATCAGTTTGCGGCCCATTTAAAGCTACTTGGGCAGCAGCCTGAGAAATAGTGCAGGCATTAGTGGTTGATTGACTCTGAATTATCGTCATAGCTTTAATAATATTCTCTGGTCCTGCTGAATAACCAATTCTCCAACCCGTCATCGAATAACATTTAGAGACACCGTTAATTATTATGATTCGATCTCGAAGTTCCGGACAGCAACTCAGTAAATTGGTGTATTGATTTTTACCCCAATAAATATGTTCGTATATCTCATCGCATATGATGTAAACCATTGGGTATTTTAAAAGTATCTTTGAAAGACCAATCCAATCTGACTTTGTATAAACAGCCCCTGTTGGATTACAGGGGCTGTTTATTATTATGCCTCGAGTTTTTGAGGTAATAGCACTCCTTAACTGCTCAGGGGTCAGTTTAAAATCATTATTTTCGTTAGTTTGAATAATTAGTGGTTTTGCATTTGCCAGACGTACTATATCTGGAAATGAAGCCCAGTAAGGAGCAGGGATAATTACTTCATCGTCAGTTTCTACTAGTGCTTGGCACGCATTAAATAATGATTGTTTTCCACCGTTAGATATTAATATCTCTGATGATTTAAAGTGTATATCATTATCTCTTATAAATTTTTTGGTAACCGCAGATTTAAGGCTTTCTAACCCGTCAACAGCTGTATACTTAGTCATACCTGCTTGGATTGCTGACCATGCGGCTTCGCCTATATGTGCAGGGGTTGGAAAATCAGGCTCGCCAGCACTAAGAGTTATTACATCTCGGCCTGCAGATTTAAGAGCAATAGCTCTAGCTGTTATCGCCACAGTAGGTGAGAGCTGGACGCGATTTATTCGAGCTGCAAGTCGCTTGCTCATAATACTGCCTTTTTAAAGTGTGCGTTTGACTTATCGTAAAGCATGTCTGAAAAAACTTTTAATATTTCTTCGGATTTTTTGCCAGCTGGAGACCAACCTCAGGCTATTCAAGAGCTAGTGGATGGCATTAATGATGGCTTACATAAACAGACGTTACTAGGCGTTACTGGTTCAGGCAAGACCTTCACAATGGCCAATGTTATTACTCGTTTGCAGAGACCAACTTTAATATTAGCTCATAATAAGACACTTGCGGCTCAACTTTATGGGGAAATGCGAGAATTTTTTCCAGAAAATGGAGTTGAGTATTTTGTCTCATATTACGATTACTATCAGCCAGAAGCTTACGTTGCATCTACCGATACTTATATAGAAAAAGATGCCTCAATAAATAAACATATTGAACAAATGCGTTTATCGGCAACAAAGTCATTACTGGAGCGACCAGATACGGTAATTGTTGCTACTGTATCTGCAATATATGGTCTTGGTGACCCCGAAGCATATCTGGGGATGGTGCTTCATTTGGTTAGAGGTGAAACAATTGACCAGCGAACAATCTTAAGAAGACTCGCTGAACTTCAGTATCTTCGAAACCCTATGGATCTCGCTCAGGGCACTTATCGTGTAAGAGGAGAAGTAATAGATATATATCCAGCGGAGTCAGAAAGTGAAGCAGTTAGGATAGAGCTTTTAGACGATGAAATAGAAAATATTAGTTTATTTGACCCATTAACTGGTGAATCAAGTCGTTATATCCCTCGTATAACCATATACCCCAAAACACATTATGTTACGCCCAGAGAAACTTTGCTTGAAGCGATTAAGCATATTTCTACTGACCTTGAAAAACGACTTATCGAATTAAGGAAAAGTGATAAGCTCGTTGAAGCTCAACGATTAGAGCAACGTACTCGCTTTGATATTGAAATGATTAGAGAGGTAGGATATTGCGCAGGTATAGAGAACTATTCCAGATATCTTTCTGGTAGAAGTCCTGGAGAACCTCCGCCAACATTATTTGATTATCTCCCCGATAATGCGCTGTTATTTGTTGACGAAAGTCATGTAACAACTCCACAGCTGGGAGGCATGTACCGAGGTGACCGTTCGCGAAAGGAAAATCTAGTGCAGCATGGTTTTCGTTTGCCATCTGCATTAGATAATCGTCCACTTAATTTTGAAGAATATGAAAGCCTGGCGCCTCAGACTATTCTTGTATCAGCAACACCAGGTCAATATGAGCGTGAAAAATCTAGTCAATTTGTGGAACAAGTGGTTAGACCAACAGGGCTGCTGGATCCAGAAATAGAAATTCGTCCTGCAAGTAACCAAGTCGATGATGTGCTTTCTGAGATTGGTTTTCGCGTTGCGAAAAATGAGCGAATATTAATTACCACTCTGACAAAAAAAATGGCAGAGGATCTGACAGACTATCTTCGAGAGCATGAGGTAAAGATTCGTTATTTGCATTCAGATATAGAAACTGTAGAACGTACAGAAATTCTTCGTGACTTGCGCTTAGGGGTGTTTGATGTCTTGGTTGGCATAAATTTACTAAGAGAGGGATTAGATATTCCTGAGGTCTCTTTAGTTGCAGTATTTGATGCAGATAAAGAGGGATTTCTTCGATCAGAAAGATCCCTTATACAGACAATTGGACGAGCAGCGAGGAATATCCATGGTAAGGCGATTCTTTATGCTGACCATATTACGAGATCAATGGAACAGGCAATTAATGAAACTAATAGACGTCGAGATAAACAAATTGCTTTTAACCTGAAAAATAATATAAAGCCACAAACAATCACAAAGCCTGTGAAAGAAATCATGGAAGGAGCTCGTGATATTCGCGTAAAAAATAAAGATAAGAAACAGGCTAAATTCAGGAGTGAAATAAATGTAAGTCCAGAAAGAGCTGTAAAAGAAATAAATAAGCTTGAAACTCGAATGCAAAGATTAGCTCGAGATTTAGAGTTTGAGGAGGCAGCAAAGGTTCGAGATGAAATAAATGCTATAAAAAGCGCTAGTTTTGGTTTTTTGCCTAGAAAAGTTAAGCAAGATTAGTGAAAATAGTCGAGCTAGAAGACTCATATTGGATATTGTTACCACCCTTTTAGGCGCGTAGCTCAGTGGTAGAGCACCACCTTGACATGGTGGGGGTCGGTGGTTCGATCCCACTCGCGCCTACCAGATTATTAGTTGGAGCATAGCTATCAATGAATCAGCAGTGAATTCGAACTTACTGAAAATAAAGACGTTTAGTGGACTTAAGCCACTTGTCTGAGAATGATAGCCAGCTTACAATGCTAATCATACTATGACATTTTAGGTCATGGTTTATACGGCCGTAGGTTTGTGCATAATTGGTGTAAACTGATGATATTGCGCGCTACGGCCGATGTGTTATATAGAGAAGTGATTCACAAAGGAGTCAAATATCGCCCAAGCGAAAAGAGTTAGACGTAACGATGAGATTACCGTCACCGAAGTTCGAGTGATAGGTGCGGAGGGTGATCAGGTTGGAGTTATGGAGACAAATGCGGCACTGCAGCTTGCGGATGATGCCGGCTTAGATCTTGTTGAGGTGGCGCCAAATTCCGAACCTCCCGTTTGTCGCGTAATGGATTACGGTAAATTTGTTTTTGAGCAAAGTAAGAAAGCTCAAGTAGCTCGACGCAAGCAAAAGCAAATACATGTAAAAGAAATTAAATTTCGACCTGGAACTGAGGAAGCTGATTACCAGATTAAATTACGTAATCTAGTACGTTTTTTAACTTCTGGAGATAAGACTAAAGTTACTCTAAGGTTTAGAGGGCGAGAAATGGCTCATAAGGAACTTGGCGCTGAATTATTACAGCGAGTACAAAAGGATTTGGAAGAGTACGGTGTTGTTGAACAGTTTCCGTTAATGGAAGGACGGCAGATGATTATGGTGATTGCTCCAAAGAAATAATCGATATTGTATCGATTATTTTGAATCTCTGTGATGAAGTGGCGCCTACTTATAGCTATATACAAGAGTATTGATGAGGCTGTTAAGCCGGAGACAATGAATGCCTAAACTAAAAAGCAATCGAGGAGCTGCAAAACGCTTTCGACGTACTGCGAAAGGAGGTTACAAGCGTGGCCAATCATTTCGGAGTCATATTTTGACAAAAAAAAGTGCCAAGCGTAAACGTCAACTTGGTATAACTTTGCAGGTAGCTGAGGCTGATGCTAAGGCTGTCCGCAAAATGCTTCCATATAGTTAAGGGTTGGTCTATGGCTAGAGTTAAACGTGGCGTTATTGCTAAGGCAAGACATAAAAAAATACTTCAACAGGCTAAAGGGTATTATGGAGCTCGTAGCCGCACCTACAAGGTTGCTAAACAAGCGGTAATCAAAGCTGGACAATACGCTTATCGTGACCGCAGGCAGCGCAAGAGACAATTTAGAGCCCTGTGGATCACCCGAATAAACGCAGCTGCTAGGTTGAATGGTTTATCTTATTCTCGGCTTGTTGATGGATTGAAACGTGCCGACATTGATGTAGATCGTAAAGTTTTAGCTGATATTGCTGTTCATGACGCCGAGGCTTTCTCTGCTATAGCTGATGTTGCCAAAGAGGCTTTAGCACCCCCTACGAGTCCCAGTTGACCGGGCATATCAATACGAGGTGAGTTCGATGAGTAGCGTTACTCAACTACTCAAGCAGGCACAAGACGAGATAGTCGCAGCTGATAATCAAGCTTCATTAGATAAGGTGCGAGTTAAATATCTTGGTAAAAAGGGCTCGCTCACTTCTTATCTCAAAGAGCTTGGAAGTCTTCCATCTGATAAAAGAGCTGAAGCAGGAAAGGCTATTAATGATGCTAAAAATAGCCTTATGTCAGAGATAAAGCTTCGTCAATCGGAGTTACAGGCTGATAGTATTGCTTCTAAACTATTGCTTGATAAATTAGACGTTTCATTGCCTGGAAGAGGCCAGAAACCAGGAAGGGTTCATCCCATCACCAGAACATTACAGCGTATTACGGATATCTTTACATCGGCTGGTTTTGAGACTCGCATAGGTCCAGAGATAGAAGATGATTATTATAATTTTACCGCATTAAATATCCCTGAAAATCATCCGGCACGAGCCATGCATGATACTTTTTATCTAGAGTCCGGAGAATTGTTGCGTACACATACTTCGCCTGTTCAGATAAGGGCAATGCAAAATGAGGGGGCTCCCATTAGATTGATAGCACCAGGGCGTGTATATCGCTGTGATTCGGACTTAACTCATACGCCTATGTTCACTCAGATAGAGGGCCTAGCTGTAGGCGCTGATATAAGTTTTGCTAATTTAAAAGCTGTTCTGTATGAGTTTGTATCCAATTTTTTTGAACGTGAAATTGAACTACGCTTTCGACCAGCATATTTCCCTTTTACTGAGCCTTCAGCTGAGGTTGATATAAGGGCTGAGAGTGGTGAGTGGTTAGAAATCTTAGGTTGTGGGATGGTTCATCCAAACGTATTGCGTAATGTTGATATTGATTCAGAAAAATTTAGAGGCTATGCGTTTGGTATGGGCGTAGATAGGCTGGCAATGCTGCGTTATGGGGTAGATGATTTAAGATTATTTTTTGAAAATGATCTGCCTTTTCTTGCACAATTTTCATAGAGATTAGGAAATGCGTGTAAATTTACAATGGCTAAAAGAATGGATTAACTTTGAATTTGATTCAGATGAACTTGCTAATAAATTAACAATAGGTGGACTAGAAGTCGGGTCAATTGAGCAAATTCATTTAGAAGCCAAAGGTATTGTTGTAGCTAAAATTATTGAGACTCAGCCACATCCCGATGCAGACCGTTTGGTTATTTGTCAGGTGTCAACAGGTAAGCATGATCATACAGTCGTATGTGGGGCGCCAAACGCTCGAAAAGGTTTAATGACAGCGTATGCCCCATCTGGCTCTGTATTTCCTGATGGTCGAAAAATAGAAGCTACTAAGATCAGAAATATTCTCTCTGATGGTATGTTGTGTTCATCATATGATCTAAATTTAACTGATGATAATAAGGGTTTGATTGAGTTGGAAAGTGATGCGCCAATCGGATCTTCATTTGATAAGTTTTTAGGTTTAGATGATGTTGTGCTTGATCTCGAGTTAACACCTAACCGTGGTGATTGTTTTAGTATTCTTGGAGTGGCTAGAGAAGTTGCCGCTCTTACTAACAAAAATTTAAATTCTTATGCTTTTAATTCTGTAAAGGCTAAAAGTACTGAGAAGCTTTCTGTCAAGCTTAGTGCAGAGGATTCTTGTCCACGATTTGTTGGAAGGGTTATTAAAGGCGTATCAAATAAATTATTTACACCGTCGTGGATTACTGAGCGTTTAAGAAGGGTTGGTTTGCGGAAAATCAATCCGATAGTAGATATCACCAATTATGTAATGCTAGAGCTTGGTCAGCCCCTTCATAGTTATGACTATGACAATCTATCCGGTTCTATAAATGTACGATACGGAAAAAAATCAGAGGCATTAAGCCTTTTAGGAGATAGCGTTATCAAGTTAGATTCTGATGTATTGGTTATAGCCGATGATGCTGGTCCTGTTGGTTTAGCAGGGATTATGGGGGGGAGTAGTACTGCTGTGGAAACATCTACAGTTAATATATTTCTTGAGGCAGCTTTTTTTACACCTTCATCAATTATCGGCCGAGCGCGGAAATATGCGTTGCATACTGATGCCTCACATAGATTTGAGCGTGGTGTTGACCCAGAAGGGCAAATACGAGCAATCGAAAGGGCTACTGAATTGATAATTGATATCGTAGGTGGAGAAGCTGGACCAACAACCGTGTATGAGAATGCGCAATACCTTCCGGAAGCCCCGTCTGTTGTGTTAAGACGTAGCAAGTTAGAGTCAATACTTGGAATGACAGTTGAGCCAGAGGTTGTTGAATCTATCATGTGTCGCTTGGGAATGAGTTTAGAAAAAAAAGAGGATTCTTGGGTGGTTACTCCACCATCTTTTAGATTTGATATTAATATTGAAGAAGACTTAATAGAAGAAGTTGCTCGAATAATTGGATATGACACTCTCCCAGTAATTTCCGAGAAGTGCACGCAAAAACTAGGAATCAGTACAGAGAAAAAACTTAGTGAATATCATGTAATTAATCGATTAGTTGAACGTGGATATTCAGAAGTTATTTCCTATGGTTTTGTTGAGAAACAATTAGAGAAAAGTATAAACCCTGATAGTGAATTGGTTTCAATTATTAACCCTTTATCAAGCGAACTATCAGTTATGAGAAGTTCTTTATGGCCAGGACTACTTGGAGTGGCAAGACGAAACTTGAGTCGTCAGCAGTCTCGAATTCGGATATTTGAAATGGGTAGTGTTTTTTGCATGAAATCCAATAAAATATCAGAAAAACAATCACTTGCAGGTTTGGCTTTGGGGCCAATTTACTCGGAACATTGGGATTTTGATGACAAAGATGTTGACTATTTTGATATTAAATCTGATGTTGAATCACTTTTTGATTTAACAAATCTTGATTGTGAAATAGAATTTTTAAGTGCAGAACATCCTGCTCTTGCGAAAGGCAAAACGGCTCGTATTTTAAAAGAAAATAAACCTATTGGGTGGATTGGTGAATTGCACCCAAGCTTTCAACAAAGCCTTGAATTAAAATCTGCTGTAATAATGTTCTCACTTGATATTACTTCATTATTGCTACATAAAGTTTCCGTATATCAACAGTATTCTAAATATCCATCTGTTAGGCGTGATCTTGCATTAGTATTACATGAAGATATAAAAGGAACTGAAGTTGTCAGTTGCATTAAGAAGGCTGGTGGTGAATTATTAAAGGAGATTAAAATATTCGACCTATACCGCGGAAAAGGAATTGAATCAAGTGAAAAAAGCTTGGCTGTAGGGTTGATTTTGCAACATACATCGCGCACCCTTAACGATACGGATATTGATAAGATCATTGGTGCTGTAACAAGGCGACTTAAGGATGACCTTGGTGCAGCAATAAGAAAATAAGTAATACCCGAGATGGCATTAACAAAAGCTGATATGACAGAATCCTTGTTTACTGAGCTTGGACTCAATAAACGTGAAGCAAGAGAACTTGTTGACACATTCTTTGAGGATATGCGCGCAGGATTATCTTCTGGCAAACAGGTCAAACTTTCCGGGTTTGGGAATTTTGATTTGAGAGATAAGGATGAAAGGCCTGGGCGAAATCCTAAAACAGGTGAAGAAATACCTATTACTGCTAGGCGTGTGGTTACGTTTCGGCCTGGGCAAAAACTAAAAGCAAGAGTAGAGGCGTATGCTGGAACCAGGAAATAACGCAGAGCTACCATCAATACCCGGTAAGCGTTATTTCACTATCGGTGAAGTTAGTACACTCTGTGGTGTGAAGCCTCATGTATTAAGGTATTGGGAACAAGAGTTTCCTATTTTAAAACCGGTTAAAAGGCGTGGGAATCGTCGTTATTACCAACGTCAAGACGTACTGATTATAAGGCAGATTCGAGGTCTCCTTTATGAGGATGGGTTTACCATAGGTGGTGCTCGACAAAAACTAACCGGTGATGAGGCACGTATTGATATAACTCAGAGTCAACAAATCATTCGTCAGGCCAGGAGTGAGTTAGAGGAAATTCTTAAGCTATTAAGAAGATGAAGTTACTTATCTTATAGCTAATATCGAGTTCCGTTTAATTTTCGCTACACTTAGTAATTTCGTCGGGGTGTGGCGCAGCCTGGTAGCGCACTTGCATGGGGCGCAAGAGGTCGCTGGTTCGAATCCAGTCACCCCGACCATCTGGTTTCTATATATCGTTTGTAATCATTAAGAATTTTTTGCTATGAGTCGAACCATAGCGATACTTGATATATTCTGCGGATAAACCCTCGAAGGGGTTAATTGAACTATTTTTAAGAAAAGGGAAATCTAAGCTTGACCAAGAAAAAAGATATTGATCCCAGAAAGTATTCACGGGTTGTAGTCGACGGGCTTGCGCAAGCACCTAGTCGAGCGATGTTGCGTGCTGTTGGATTTAAAGAAGAGGATTTTGCTAAACCACAGATTGGAGTTGCTTCAACTTGGAGTATGGTTACTCCGTGCAATATGCATATTAATGAACTAGCGGATCTTGCGGCAAAGGGGGCGGATGCTGCAGGCGGTAAGAGTGTAGTTTTTAATACCATAACCGTATCTGATGGAATATCTATGGGCACCGCAGGCATGCGGTATTCTTTAATTTCTAGAGAGGTCATCGCAGACTCAATAGAGGCTGTTGTTGCTGCTGAAGGATTTGATGGGTTAGTAGCTATCGGAGGATGCGATAAAAATATGCCAGGATGTGTCATGGCAATGGCGCGCTTAAACCGTCCATCTATATTTGTATATGGAGGTACTATTCAGCCAGGCCCAAATAACCGAGATGTTGTATCTGTTTTTGAGGCAGTAGGTGGCATTACAGCTGGACGAATCAGTTCTGAGGAGCTGTATGAAGTTGAATCAACAGCGATACCAGGACCGGGTTCTTGTGCTGGGATGTACACTGCTAATAGTATGGCCTCAGCTATTGAGGCTATGGGCTTGAGTTTGGCTAATAGTTCAGCGCAAGAAGCCGTATCTGGGGAGAAAAAAACTGACTGTGAGCTTGCTGGGAGTGCAGTTGTAAATCTTGTTCAAAAAGGAATTAAACCTTCAGATATATTAACTCGAGAATCATTTGAAAATGCAATAACAGTTGTAATTGCCCTTGGTGGGTCAACAAATGCAGTTTTGCATTTATTAGCCATGGCGCATGACGCACAAATTGATTTAACTCTTGATGACTTTACACGAATAGGTAAGAAAGTTCCGGTTTTAGCAGATTTACGTCCTAGTGGGCAATACATGATGTCTGAGCTTATTCGTATAGGCGGCATTCAGCCTTTGATGAAAACATTATTAGATGCTGGTTTGATGCATGGGGATTGTCTAACGGTGACTGGAGAAACCTTGGCCTCTAATTTGAGTTTGGTTGAGCCTTATCCAGATGGACAAAACATCGTGCGTGAATTAGATAACCCAATTAAACCGGATAGTCACTTAGCAATTCTTTATGGAAATTTAGCTCCTGAAGGAGCGGTAGCAAAAATCTCAGGCAAAGAAGGTTCGCTCTTTACAGGCAGTGCTCGTGTATATCATTCTGAGGAGAAGGCCTTGGAGTCAATATTAGATGGTACTGTCATTGCTGGTGATATTGTTGTTATTCGTTACGAAGGTCCTAAGGGCGGACCTGGTATGCGTGAAATGCTGAGTCCAACTGGGGCAATAATTGGTCGAGGGTTAGGAGATAAGGTAGCTCTAATAACGGACGGGAGATTTTCCGGTGGAAGTCATGGCTTTGTAGTTGGACATGTATCACCTGAGGCTGCAAATGGAGGTCCAATCGCTATTGTTAGGGACGGTGATAAAATTACTATTGATGCAAATAAGAAAACTATTGATATAGAAATATCATCAAACGAACTTACGCAACGTATGAATAATTGGACTCCAGAGCCACCATTAGTTACAAGAGGTTTGCTGTCTAAATATGCCCGTTTGGTAAGCTCTGCTTCGAAGGGTGCTGTCACTGATATAGAATAGCTATTAATTAGGTTTTTTACGCTTGACCTGAGGCGTCTAGAGCTATAAGTTGCGCCACGATGTCATGTTTTTATAGAGCTATGTTGACAACTAAAATGATTTTTCGCTTTAAATGTACTTCGGATGGGTATTTCGTGCTATAGATTTCACAAGCAGAGATATAGTTATGAATGGAACCCGCTGAATTCTTTCTAGCGGGTTTTCTTTTTTTGGAGTAAGGACCGATATAATGCTGGAAGCAAATCAAAATTTTGATAGCTTTAGTACTGTTAATCCAGATTCGCCTTTTGTGGTTATGAAATTTGGCGGCAGGAGTGTAGCTTCGTCTGATAATTGGGAGGCTATCTATGAGGTGTTAGTTGAGCGAATTGATAATGGCTTAACGCCAGTTGTAGTCCATTCTGCGCTTGCAGGTGTATCCAATTGCCTCGAGCAATTAATTGAAACATCTTCACAAGAAAAATCAAAGAAAATCTTATCTGATATAGAAAGCCTGCATTACCGACTTGGACAAGAGCTCGGTGTTGTCCCTGATGATATTGAAGGTCATCTCCAAGCTTTGCATGAGCTTGTTGATGGTGTTCGATTAGTTGGTGAAGCGACACCTCGTGTTTATGCCAGAATCATGGCAACTGGAGAATTATTGTCTACATGTTTAGGAGCTAGTTACTTAGCCAGTAAAGGTCTAAACGCACACTGGAAAGACGCTCGAACTATACTTACAAGTACAAAACCTGATAATGAGCAGGATCGTTCTAGGTTTTTATCCGCTTCCTGTGATTACAGCTCTAATGCCAAGCTCCAGCACGAGTTAAAACAAATCGATGGATTTATTATTACTCAAGGATTTATTGCATCTAATGATGATGGGGAAACTGTTTTGCTTGGGAGAGGCGGCTCTGATACATCTGCAGCTTACTTAGCGGCTCAACTCGAAGCGCGTCGATTAGAAATTTGGACGGATGTTCCTGGCTTTTTTAGTGCCGATCCAAAGGCTATACCAACAGCTCGGTTGTTACGCGAATTGGATTACAGCGAAGCCCAGGAAATTGCTTCGGCTGGTGGTGGAATTCTTCATCCTCGAAGTATATCGCCTGTACGTCAATCCGGAATTCCACTTTTTCTTAGGTGTACTGGTTTTCCTGAATGGGGAGGAACAGCTGTTCATGGCGAAAATTCTGAGGGTAATGCTCAGGTAAAAGCGATTTCACAGAGATCAGGGTTAACGCTGATATCAATGGAGTCTATGGATATGTGGCATCAAGTAGGATTTCTCGCAAATGTATTTGACTGTTTTCGAAATTTTGGTATTTCTGTAGATCTTATCTCTACATCAGAAAGCAATATAACTGTTTCTATAGATGAAAATACTGGGATAGTAGAATCAGATATTTTAGACGAAGTTGTTGGCAGTCTTGAAGAATTATGCAAAGTGAGTGTTATACGAGACTGCTCAGCAATCACTTTAGTTGGACAGCGTATAAGAACAATACTTCACGAGCTGACACCAGTTTTTGAGACTTTTGAAGAACATAAAGTACACCTTCTTACACAGGCTGCAAATGACCTCAATCTTACATTTGTAGTTGGAGCTGAGCATGGTTATAGCTTATTGCAGAAACTGCATGGCCATTTGGTAAAAAACTTTCAAGAGGGTGTTGTTTTTGGCCCTACTTGGCAGCAAATATGTGGTATTACTGATGAAAGTCTTGAAAGTGCAAGTCCTTGGTGGAGTCACAAAAGAAAAGAACTTCTAAGTATAGGTAATCAATATAATTCAGTATATGTATATCACGCAGATAGTGTGAGAAGCTCAATCACATCATTGCAAAATCTTGATTCAATCGACTCAGTTTTTTTT